>Ga0307379_10000898_pt1 | contig 48411 bp, 39 predicted proteins | sample UN2MG_FD_202237 | JGI IMG/M metagenome (GOLD analysis project Ga0307379, IMG submission 202237) | Soil microbial communities from Risofladan, Vaasa, Finland - UN-2 | ecosystem: Environmental > Terrestrial > Soil > Coastal area > Acid sulfate soil | place: Finland: Risofladan, Vaasa | collected... | reverse complement strand
CGCCAGGATGCCGCCGATAACGGCATTGCTCAGCACCTCGTCGATCGAGTTCTGGATGAAGATCGACTGATCGGTAAGGACATCGAACTTCCAACCGCTGTCCTTGATACCATAGGCCAGGAATTCTGGGGCTCGGATCTGCTCTATTTCGCTGCGACCGCCCCTGCCGCCTTGCCGACCGCGCTCTTCCCCGCTCTCGGCCTGAACGGCTCCGCCGTCCCGGGCACGCTGCATCATCTCTTCGTATCGTTGTGCTGCGAGCCTTTCCTCCTCTGTGCCGAAGACGCGCTCTCGAACGAGCCGGGCGACCTCGACGATGTTGGCGTCGGCCTCCTTGAATATCTGCAGTTCGACGCTCGGCTGCTCGTCGATGCGCGTGAATATCTCGCGTTCCTTGTTTTCCCAGCGGACATCGGCCAGCTCGTCGAGCCTGATTTCAATGCCGTTACGCCGGTCGATGATCAGGTCGCGGATCGTTTCGAGGTCCTTGAACTCGTTGAGGACCCTCACCTGGAATTCGGTCTCGCCTTCACGCAGGTCTCCGCCCGGCATGTTGATGTTGCCGCTCTGGACGCGGTTGATGATCTGCTGTGGGCTGATCCTCTTGGCGCGCAGGGCGTCGATGTCGAGATCGATCAGCAACTCACGCTCGAGGCCGCCGCGAATGCGGACAGCGGCCACACCCTCGACCGCCTCAATCTTGTCGCGTATCTCGTACTCGGCGTGCTCGCGCAAACGCATCGCCATTTCCTTTTCAGTAATTGCCTCGTCGTTCTTCGTGGCGTAAAGGGCGATTCGCAAGATCGGGTCGAGCGACGGATCGTAGCGAAGGATTATCGGCGGCTTTGCCTCCTCGGGAAGGACTATTTGATCCAGCTTCTCGCGCACGTCGGCAGTGGCCGTGTTCATGTCGGTCTTCCAGCCGAACTCGAGGATGACGTCGGAGAGGCCGGCTTTGGAGATGGAGCTCATATTGACGAGGTTGTCGACGGCGGCCAGCGCATCCTCAATCCTGCGCGATACGTCGTTCTCGACGTCTTCAGGCGCGGTGCCCGGGTACTCGGTTCTTACGGTCAGCGATGGATACGTAATGTCCGGCATCAGGTTGAGGGGGAGCCTCCGATAACTCAGCAGTCCGAACACGAAGATGCCGATTACGATCATCAGGATCGCAACCGGGCGGGTAGTGGTTACCCTGAAGCTCTCCCTGATCTGGCCCTTTGCTTTCTTAATATTCCCGCTGATATTTTCCACGATTGTTACCCGTTGGAATTAGATTGGGGAAGACGCTGGTGGATCAGCCTTCACCTGGATTTTCAGCGTCCACCAGGCGGACCTTCGTGCCGTCTTTAAGCCCGGTCTGGCCGATTACCACGATCCTCTCGCCCTCTTCCACACCGGAGAGCGACTCGACGGATTCGGTGTCGGAGAAACCAGGGCTGAGTGTAATCCTGCGAGCTTGCCCTTCGCGGACTACGAAGACGTACATTCGGTTCTCGTCGTAGAGAATTGCGCTCTTGGGTATCAGGATGGTGCCGGTATGCGTGTCGGTAATCAGCTTGACCCGGACGTACATCCCGGGGCGCAGGATTCTTCCGGGGTCCTCGTACTTGATCGTTATCTTTATCGTATTCGTCTGCGGATCCACGACGGGGGACGTCCGCTTTATGCCGCCGGTAAATTCCATACCCGGTAACGACTCGGAGGTTATCAGGGCGCTTGTGCTCCCGCCCTTCTCGGCAACCATCGTGAAGTAATCGTTTTCGGGGATGTGGATGTTGACGACCAGGCTCCTGGGGTCGAACAGCGTGTAGAGCTTGACGGAAGGATCGACTTTCTGGCCCAGGCGAACCAGGCGCTCCGAAACGATACCGGTGATCGTGGAATTGATGTTGGTGTACTCCAGCGAGGTTTTCTTCTGCTCCCAGTCGATCTTTGCCTGTTCGAAGTTATACTCGGCGTTAATCAGGTCGTTCTCGGCCAGGACTTTTTTCTCCACCTGGAGTTTGATCCGCTCGAGATCGCGCTCGGCTTTCTCCAGCATCGACTTGGCCTTCGACTCGGCCAGTCTCAGCTCCTCGTCCTCGAGCTTGCAGAGCGGCTTGTTCTTGCCTACTGAATCGCCCTCTTCAGCATGGAGTTCGGTGACTGTGGCGGTGACCCTCGAGTAAATATCGACAGTCTGCTCCGCCTCGACAACCGCCGTTGAGAGAATGCCGGTGGATATGTCTCCCCGGGAGACGGCGATCGTCCGCACAGGAACTCCGCCCTGCTGCTGCGGTTCTTCCCGGTTTCCGCTTTCGCCAACTTCCTCACCGTCGGAGCGTTGTTGCCCGCTGTCATCTGATTGTTGATCGGATGAGTTATCGTTACCGCCGCATGCGGCAAGGGCAAGGATTAGAGCAAGCAGAATCGGTAAGATAATAATCTTAGGCGAAATTATGCACTTCATTTGCTCTCCGCTGGTTGTTGGTTACTCTCTTCCCACTCGACACTAGAATACGATAAGGTCGAGTCGAAAGTTCGTATTTCACGACGCCCGTTAGTTTTATACGATCTTTGATCAATTGTCATTCGTCCAGGCACCCTTAAGGTTCTTGCTAGGCCGACCTCTTTGCGGCTAGAATGAATCTTTTCGGGCCCCCCTAGCTCAACGGACAGAGCGGCGGCCTCCGGAGCCGTAGATAGAGGTTCGATTCCTCTGGGGGGTACCATTCCCCATCCCTGCCATACTGTTTGTCGCCATTCACATGTATTTGGTTTTTTAGCCTGGAAGCAACCCATTTCGTTTTTCAGCGTCTACATATTTAGTCATAGCTGTTTCCAGGGTTCATTGATAACTGAACCTCTTTTAGATTTTTGACTGCGACGATATAGAAAAAACAAATTTACATAGTAAAAGTAAGTTCCTTCCCAGTTATCCACGCGAATCCAGGACCTGAGGCAATGTTATGAAAACCACTGCATTGGGTGCGATTTTTCAGGTTCTTGCGCTTGTAATGGCCACGGTGGTCACGGCTCAATCCGGCAATGAAACAAGTAGCGGGACGGCTGATAATCCATACTTCTTACCTCGCACTGAATTCGATATAAAAATCGACGGTGTGCTTGAGGAGGAAGCCTGGAAAGAAGCTCTAAGACTGGAGCTCAATTACGAGATTCGACCCGGCGAGAATGTCGTGCCGCCGGTCAAGACTGAAGTTTATGTAACCTACAATAAACGCTATTTCTATGCGGCTTTCCGATGCTTCGATCCCGACCCGGCCTCGATCCGGGCCCGTTACCGTGACCATGATGGCTGCACGGCTGATGATATGGTCAGCGTTATTCTGGACACCTTCAATGACGAGCGTCGCGGATACATTCTGTGCATGAATCCGCGCGGCGCTCAATACGACGCGATAAAAACTGAAAGTGGCGAGGATTCCAGTTGGGATGCGATCTGGGATTCAGCGGGCAGGATCCACGATTGGGGTTGGTCTGCTGAAATAGCAATCCCGTTTTCTTCCCTGCGCTTTCAGCACAGCGAAAGCGCGCAGGTTTGGGGCTTCGATCTCCGGCGCGTTTATCCACGCAATTATCGTCGTATTATCGGAACAACCCCTCTGGAAAAAGGTAACAACTGCTTTTACTGCCAACTACCGAAATTCAGCGGCTTTGAAGGCGTGTCCCCGGGCAGGAACATAGAGATTACTCCGACGATTACAGCCGTGCGCACGGATGAGCGCAAGGGGTTGCCGGATGGCGATTTCGAGAAACTCGATCAGAAAGCTGATTTTGGGCTGACGACCAAATGGGGCATCACGCCGAACATGACCTTCAGCGGTTCTCTCAATCCAGACTTCTCTCAAGTCGAGGCCGACTCGTTGCAGCTTGATATCAACCAGCCTTTCGCCCTTTATTACCAGGAGAAGCGGCCTTTTTTCACTGAGGGCACCGATTTCTTCAATAGCAGGTTGAAAGTCATCCACACCCGCACGATGCGCGATCCGAATTGGGGCCTTAAGCTGACAGGCAAGACAGGCGCCAACACCATCGGCGCCTACGTCGTCAGGGACAACCTGACAAACATCATCTTTCCGGGAAGCCAGTACTCCGATTCGGTCTCCCTGCCGATGGAATCCACAGCTTCCGTCTTCCGCTACAAGCGGGACATAAGCAACAAGTATACCCTGGGTGCGATCGTAACCGACCGCGAGGGTGGCGAGTACTTCAACCGTGTATACGGCTTCGACGGCGATTTCCGACTGACTGATTCGGACTTCATCCAGGCGCAGATTCTCGGCTCGAGCACGCAATATCCTGAAGAGACAGCACGAAATTTCGGGCAGGAGCCGGATAGTTTCGGCGGCTCCGCCATGGCTTTCAGATATTTGCGTTCAACCAGGAACCTGCAGACAAATATCCGCTATACGGGCATAAGCGAGAACTTCAGAGCCGATTTGGGATACATGCCCCAGGTCAACTACGACTTGTTTTCCGGCTACGTGATGCCCAGATGGTACGGCAAGCCTGGTAGCTGGTGGTCTGAAATATCGATAGGGCTGGAGTTTGACTACTCTGCGGAGCGCAACGGCACGCCGCTGGACAGAAGTTTCAGTTACTGGATTGACATCGATGCAGCGATGCAAACATACATCGAGCTATCAGGATTTGTGAAAAACGAGTTGTATAACGGGACCGAATTCAAGAGAAACGGCAACACGGCTTCATTCCGCTTTAGACCGAGCGGGAGCTTGAACATTGGCACGAGTGTTTTTCTCGGTGATGGAATCGACTATGCCAACACAAGGCTGGCGGAGGTTTTCAGCATCAGCCCGGAGGTCACTTATAATTTCGGGGCTCATCTACGACTGGACCTCTCTCATAATTACCAACGCCTGGACGTCGAGTCGGGCCGCTTGTATACCGCCAACATCAGTCAGTTGACGGCGGTCTACCAGCTCAACAGGAGATCTTTTTTCCGCTCGATTCTTCAGTATGTCAATTACGATTACACCTCTGCCCTTTACCTTTTTCCTCGAGATCCTGCGTTCAGCCGCCTGTTCACTCAAATGCTGTTCTCATACAAAATCAATCCGTTCACCGTTCTCTTCTTAGGGTACAGCGATAATTATTACGGAAACCAGAATTATGGCCTTACTCAGGCGAATCGCACATTCTTCGTCAAGCTCGGATACGCCTGGACGCTGTAGCTTAAAAAATCTGAAGCTTATTCACTACTAAAATCACTTGGTGAGGTGCACCCTTTGCGGCCTCCCCCCAGGGTGGTGGATGAGGTGGGCGAATTGAGGCGTTGGGTGGTATCCTAAGCGCTGGATTCACGGACAAGATTATGTCTGAAAAGAAGAAAAAATATGTCCTTCGCGACGACGTGGCGCTGCCGAAGCCCGAGGTGGAGTTCACCTACCGCGATGAGCTGAACGACGCGCAATTTGAGGCGGTGAGCGCGTTGGAGGGGCCGGTGCTGGTGATCGCCGGAGCGGGCAGCGGCAAGACCCGCACCCTGGTCTACCGTCTGGCCTACATGGTCGAGCAGGGCATCCGGCCGGAAGAGGTGCTGCTGCTAACCTTCACGCGCCGCTCGGCCGAGGAGATGTTGCGCCGTGCGGCCGGGCTTGTCAGCGGCGAATTCGGGCGGATAGAAGGCGGCACCTTCCATTCCGTCGCCGCGGCAATCCTTCGCCGCAACGCTGAAGTCATCAAATATCCGAACAACTTCACCATTCTCGACACCGCCGACAGCATGGAGCTGATCGGGCGTTGCCGCTCGGCCGCGGGCATCGACTTTAAACAACGCCGTTTTCCTCGCCGTCAGACACTGCAGAAGCTGTTCAGCAAAGCGGTCAACAAGGACATGCCGGTGGAGATGATCGTTTACGACGAGTTCCCCCACTACGTCGAGTTCATCGAGCCGATGGAAGCGATTCGCGGCGAGTTCGAAAAGGTCAAGGCCGCGCGCGGGATGATGGATTTCGACGACCTGTTGATCAAACTGATAGAGCTGTTAGAGAAAAACGAGGCGATCCGCAGGAAACTGCAGCGGCAGTTCCGCTATATCATGGTCGACGAGTATCAGGACACCAACCCGATGCAGGACCGTATAGTGCAACTCTTGGCCGGCGAGAAGGGTAACGTGATGGTCGTCGGCGACGATAGCCAGAGCATCTATGCCTTCCGCGGTGCCGATTTCCGCAACATCCTCGAGTTCCCCAAGCGCTTCCCCGGCGCGCGGATCATCAAGCTGGAGATCAACTACCGCAGCACGCAGCAGATACTCAACGTCGCCAACGCCACGATCGACAAGGCGGTGGAGAAGTATACGAAGATTCTGACGGCAATACGGGGGGCCGGCCCCAAGCCGGTGATCATTCCCGCCGAAGATGAGGCCTACCAGAGCCGCTTTATCGCACAGAAGTTGCTCGAGCACCGCGAGGAGGGCATCGAGCTCAACCAGATGGCCGTGCTATTCCGCTCCTCCTACCTCAGCTCTGACCTGGAGCTGGAGCTGGGGCGGCGCAACATCCCCTACGTCAAGCGCGGCGGCATGCGTTTCTTTGAGAGCGCGCATATTAAGGATCTAGTCGCCCATCTGCGCCTGCTGGCCAACCCAACGGACGAGCTCGCCTGGTCGCGCTCGCTCCGCTTGATCGACGGCGTCGGCCCGGCGACAATCGATCTGCTGCTCGGCTCGATTCTATCCGATCCCCAGCCCTTCGCTGCGCTGTTGAAGGCCGAGCGCCCGAAAACGGAGTCGTTCCAGCGCTACCGGACGCTGATGGCCGACCTCTGGCGCAGGCGGGATAAATCGGCGCCGTCGGAATTGCTGAGCATTGCGCATGAGTACTACGAGCCGATCCTCAAGGACAAGTTCGACAACTACCCGCAGCGGATAAGGGATATCCAGCACCTGATCGGCATCTCGAACCGCTACCGCAGCCTTTCCTCGTTCGTCACCGACCTCTCGATCGAGCCGCAGGACCGCTTTGCCGAAACCGGCGACGAGACCGATCCCGACAGCGAAAAGCTGACGATCTCGACGATCCACAGCGCCAAGGGCCTGGAGTGGCAGGTGGTCTTCCTGATCTGGGCGATCGAAGGGCGCTTCCCCAGCACCTTCAGCGTGCGCAGCGACGACCAGCTCGAGGAAGAGCGCCGCCTGTTCTACGTCAGCACCACGCGCGCCAAGGAATATCTCTATATAACCTACCCGATAAATATCTACGACAGGCAAATGAGGGTGATGTGCCAGCCTTCCCGCTTCGTCGAGGAGTTACCACTTGATCTTTACGACCAGTGGGACCTGACCGAAGGCAGCGACGAGGAGGACGAGGCGGACTTGGAAGGCGACGTGGTCCACTGAGGAGCAGCGGATGGAACCGCAGGCGGAAGCAAAGGGAATCCTCGCGGTAATCACCGGCGACGGCAAGGGTAAGACCACCAGCGCGATCGGCACGGCCGTGCGCGCCCTCGGTTACGGCCACAAGGTGATCATGATCCAGTTCATCAAGGGCGACTGGCATTACGGCGAGATCGACGGCATCGAGCGCCTGGCGCCCGACTTCGTGCTCGAGCGGGCAGGATTGGGTTTTTACAAAATCATGGGTGACGACCGGCCTGAAGAGGCACACAAGCAGGCGGCCCTGAAAGGCCTGATGCGAGCGCAAGAGGTGATCACCTCGGGTGAATACCAGCTTGTCATCCTCGATGAGATCAACAACGCCGTGAAGGAAGGCTTGCTGACTATCGAGCAGGTTCTGGAGGTGGTCGACAAAAAGCCGCCGTTGCTGCATCTGATCCTCACCGGCCGCGACGCGCATCCCAGGCTGATGGAAAAGGCGGACCTGGTGAGCGAAGTCCGGGAGATAAAGCATCCTTATAAGAAAGGCATCCTGGCGCAAAGGGGATTCGATTTCTAGATGATCCGCCGGGCGTGGTGGAACATTGCAGCAAGCCTGTCGTTGTAGAGCTGCGATTCGTGATCGAGAGATTCCCGTTTGACGCAGCCGTTGCTCATCGACGAATGGATAAACTCAGCACCTCCCGCTGACAGCGCTACGTGATCGATATTCTCTTTCTCAGCAAAGAAGAGCCGGTCGCCCGGCTGAAAATCATTTGAGTTGCCGGATGCATCTATCAGTTTTCCCACGTCGGCTTGTTGGAACGAATTGCGTGGCAGCACTACGCCGTGGAGCCTGTAGATGAGCTGCACCAGGCCGGAGCAATCCACCGCCAGCGAAGAAGTGCCGCCCCAGGCATAGGGCAGTCCCAGGTACTCCTCGGCGAGGGATTTGATTTTTGCCGGTTCCGGTGGGGGCAACTTGCCGGCCCTCAGGCAGATCCGTGCTGACAGCCAGCCTTTACTGCCGTCGGGGAGAAGAACTTCCGCCCACTTTCCCGCCCCGCCCGTCTTAATCAGCCTGCTGCCGTCGGTGATGATCATCAGGGTCTCGGAGCCTGGCATCGGCTGCGCCTGGCATCGAGAAATCAGCGTTCTTGTGATGACCGTTTCTTCAGTCATATAGAGCTCGTTGCCACTGAAGATTAGAGCCAGCGAGCCCTGTTGAATCCATCCCAGAGAACCGTCGTCGAAGCTGCAATGCCGCCAACTGCCGCGCTCCTCCAGGATCTCCACCGGATGGCCCAAGAGCGCCTGGCTGAAGAGTTCGGAACGTTGGTCGGGTTCGACCCTGATATTGGCTATTGCTGCCTTAATTAGAGCGTCAGTTCGCATGGGCGGAGTCTAGCATAACTGCTCAACGCTTGATACCGCTGGACCGCAGCGGCGCGCGTCTGTAGAATCCCGTGCCATGGCACCGAAACTACCGAAGATAATCCTGGCCTCGGCCTCACCCCGCCGCGCCGAACTGCTCAGCAGAATCGGGGTGAAATTCACTGTGCGGCCTGTTTCAGTCGACGAAATCCCGCTTGATGGCGAAGAACCTCGTGATTTCGCTCTGAGGATGGCGAAGGAGAAAGCCGAGCGGGGTCGCAAAGGCGAGGATGAACTTGTCATCGGTTGCGACACCGTTGTTGTGGTGGACGGCACAATTCTCGGCAAACCGCGCGATGCCGGCGAAGCGCGCACCATGCTCAAGCTGTTGAGCGGCAGGAGCCACAGCGTGATAACCGCCGTCGCCCTGGCCGGCGAGCGAAATACTGCTGATTTTGCTGAAACAGTTGTGGAATTCGACCCTATGGATGAGGGCATGATCGACTGGTATGTTCGCACCGGCGAGCCAATGGACAAAGCCGGGGCCTATGGCATTCAAGGGCTTGCAGCTCTCTTTGTGCGACGGATTGAAGGGCCTTACGACAATATCGTCGGCCTGCCTGTGAATCTCCTTGCGCACCTTCTTGCTGAATTAGGCTGCAATATAATAGAATTGTTTTAGTCCAACGGAACATTTATAGCTTTCTTGAATGTATAATTGCTGTGCCCGATAAGAACATATCTCAAGCCCTATCTTGACAAGCAGCATAATAAACATATAAGTATCCTTAAGTAATATTCTTGACTAAACAGCATTTCGGGGGTGAACCATGAGTGCAGGACCGTCTGCGCGTTCTTACAATCTGCCTGAGAATAGTCCCCACTGCGACATTGTCCTCAAGGGCGGCATTACCAGCGGTGTCGCTTATCCGAAAGCCGTGTGCAAGCTTGCCCAGCATTACCGTTACTCCAGCATCGGTGGCACCTCGGTCGGCGCTTTGAGTGCTGCTCTGGTGGCTGCCGCCGAATTCGGCCGTTCACGGATCGATAAAAAATCAAACAGGGGAAGTGGATTTGCCGACGCCTACAATATCGCAGATGAACTCTCTGACACCGACAGCAGTGGCAGGACCAAGATGTTCAAGATGTTCCAACCGCAAGCGGGGGGAGCATCCTGTTATCGACTGATTACGAAGCTCCTTTTCGATAAGCCAGGCAGCCTCAGGAGGATAATGTATGTCTTGAAGTTGCTGTCGATTCACCCGTTAGTAGGATTTTTTCTGGCACTGATGTGTAGCATAAACATCGTGCTTGGTTCCGGCATTTCGATCAGCCTGGAAATATCGCCAGTTTTGTTTGTTTTTGTTTTCTTTATCGGTTCACTACTCTCCTTCGTTGTTTGGGCTGCCCTGTTCGCCTACAAGACGGCCAGATTTCTCGGTGAAGAAAGCTATTTCGGCCTTTGCACCGGCTTTGCCGGCGCGAGAGACGACGACACTCCTTCTCTTGTGGAATGGCTGCACGGGAAGATCCAGCTCTATGCCGGCAAAACTCAAGATGGGCCACTAACTATGGGGGAACTATGGCATTGCAGGGCGCAGGATTCGCAGGCGGATAGCAGTCATTCCGAGCTTGCCCGTTCGAAGCGGAAAATTCAGCTGCAGTTGATCGCTACGTGCATCAGCCATTCAAGACCCTATACAATACCGTTTGAACCTGATGAACATGGTACCAACAGGTTTTTCTTTAAGCCCTCCGAGATGAAGCGTTTCTTCCCTGATGATGTAGTTAACAGCATGGTCAACAACTCGCCTGACTTCAAGAACGGTAACAAACAAGAAGAAGAGATAATTGAGCTGCCGCCCGCCGCTCAGTTACCGGTCGTTTTTGCCGCCAGGCTGAGTTGCAGTTTTCCCTACTTGTTGTGCGCCGTGCCCTTGTATGCGATCGATCATTACGGGACGGACAAGGTGAAGGAGCGGTGCTGGTTCTCTGACGGCGGCATCTGCAGTAATTTCCCGGTGCACTTTTTCGACAAGCCGTTGCCTGACAAGCCGACCTTCTGTATCGACCTGCTCGATCTAGATGCCGGCCTCCAACTCGAAGAACCCTGGATGCCTGCAAAAAACGACGATGGGGTGCATTCGAGATGGCGAAGATTCAATGATATATTCGGATTCTTCCACGCGGTCTTCAATACCGGTCTCAATTGGTTCGACAATGTTCAGACGACAGCCCCGGGATTCAGAGACCGAATCGCGCATATTGTCTTGGATCCAAAGAAAGAGGGCGGCCTTCATCTAAACATGGATGAAGATCTCTTGAAGCGTGTGGCTGATCGTGGAGAGCGCGCTGCTAATCTCCTCGTCGACAGGTTTATTAATGGCAAAAGTCCGATGAATTGGCTTAATCATCGCTGGATCCGGTTCACCTCGGCGATGATGTTGTTTGAGAAAAAATTAGGGCTGTTGCTTGAGGAAATGGATTCCGGCACCGCTCCATCCTATTATCAATTGTTATGCAATCCTCCTCAAGACAGCACTCGTGGCGATTCCATGGATCTTTGGAAGGCGGTCATGACCACCGTATACATCACACAAGCTGCACGCGACACAGGAAGGCTTTACATGAAAGAAGATTACCCGGTGTTCACGGGAGCCGCATTGGAACCGCGCCTGAAGTGGCACAAAATTCCTAGAATCTGAAGGGTGTCACTCGTTATCGGATTTGCCGACCACTACCTGTGCAGGGCGAACCACTACATCGCCGCTTACGTAACCGGGTCGGATTTCCTCTATCACTAATCCATCTTGCTCGAATTCTACGTGTTTTGTCATAACGGCTTCATGGCGTTGGGGATCGAAGAGCTGGCCTGATGAATTCATCTTCTCGACGCCAAGTTTGCCCAGCCGAGTGAGCAGGTCTGATCTGGTCAGTTTCACGCCTTCCAGGAGAGATTTGATGTCCTGAGTCTCTTCGACCGAGTTGATCGCCGCGTCGAGGTGGTCCATGACTTCCAGCAGGATCTCGGCGAGACGGTGCTTTTCTGTCTGGAGCCGCCGCTCATTCTCTTCATTGAGACGGCGCCTGAATGACGACTTCTCATCCTCAAGTTGTTGCAAGCGCTCTTTGAGTTTCTCTCTTTGAGCCTCCATCTGCAGTTGCAACTGCTCAACGTAGCTCGGCAGATCGCTCTTGCGCGGCGCCCGCTCTCCGTTTTTTCTCTCACCTTGTTCCTTGCGCGCCCAGAAGCGGCGATCAGTCACTTTGAACTTCGGTTCGCCGTCGGGGATGTCCAGGTCATCCATGAGTTAGTCGCCTACTTTCTGGAAAGCCTTGACTTCCAGCTCAAGGTGCCTTTCCTTACGCCAGTTGTTGAAAAAGACATTATAGATAAGATCGATGCTATCGCCCTCGCAAAGGCCGGCCATCTCCTCCGCCATGTTCCAGGCCAGAGCTGTCATGAACTTGCCGTCCTTCTCCAACCTCAGTTTCATGTGCTTCTCTTTCAGGCTTCTCGGCTGGAGCGCGATCCTGACACCTCTGGTCAGCATTAGCGGATTGGGATTGCCGTAACCCACTGGTTCGAGTAGGGCGAACTGCTCTTCGAAGTCTTCATCGATGTCCGAAAATGAAACTTCCGCATCAATAGCGAATTCCTGCTGCAGATCGTTATCCTTGAGCTTTGAGCGAGCCGTCTTTTCCAGTCGTTTTCTCATCTCCGGGATGTGCCCGGCCGGTAATTCGAAACCCGCTGCCATCGCGTGTCCGCCGAAGCGGTTCATCAGATCCTCGCACTCCGCCAAGGCGTCAAGCAGATGGAATCCGGGAATACTCCTGCCGGAGCCGATTCCCAACCCTGCCTCGATGGCGATAGCCAGGGCCGGGCGGCTATAGCTGTCGACAAGTTTGGAGGCAACGATTCCCACAATCCCCTTGTGCCAGCGCTCGTCACCCAGGACTAGGATTTTTTCCATACCGATATCCGGTTGTTTCTCGATCGCCTCTCTCGCCTGCTCGACCATCCGGTCTACCAGCCGCTGGCGTTCCCGGTTCAGCGAGTCCATCGTATTGGCGATGTCTTCGGCTTTGGAGCGATTGCGCGTGAAAAAGAGCTCCATGGCGATGTCCTGGCGTCCGAAGCGGCCCATTGCATTGATCCTCGGCGCGAGCCGGTAGCTGACGTCGTAACCGGTGATGTCTGAATTGTCGAGCCCGGCTATTTTGATCAACGCTCTCAGGCCGATATTCGGCGTGCCCGGCAGCAGCGCCAGGCCGTAGTTTGCTATCACCCTGTTCTCATCGATCAGCGGAACCACGTCGGCAACAGTGCCGATGGCGCACATCCTCATCAGCGAGGGCATCTGCGGCTCTTCGTTGCAATGCTGAACGACCGCCAGGACGAGCTTCATCGCCACACCCACTCCCGCGAGTTCCTTGAAGGGGTAGTTGCAGCCAGGTCTGAGGGGATCGAGGACAGCCACCGCGGCGGGTATCTTTTCTTCCGGTTGGTGGTGATCGGTAATGATGGTGTCAATACCCAGGGACGTGGCGTAGTCGACAGCTTCCACTGATGTGATTCCACAGTCGCAGGTGATCAGTAGCGTTGCGCCTCGCTGCCGGGCTACGTCCACTCCATCATTTCGCAGGCCGTAGCCTTCCTCAAGGCGGTTCGGAATGAAGTGGGTAACCTCGCTCCCCATGGATTTCAATGTGTGAACCAGGATAGCGGTAGAGGTAAGACCGTCTGTGTCGAAATCGCCGTGCACCATTATCTTTTCACGATCGCGCAGGGCCCGGATGGTGCGCTCTACCGCCTTGTCCATATCGAGCATTAGGAAGGGATCGTGAAGTTGCTCGAGCGAGGGATGGAGGAATCTCCTGGCCTTCTGGGAATCTGCCAGCCCGCGGACGGTGAGGATCCTGGCGATGACGGGATGGATCTCCAGATCTGCAACAAGCTGCTCGGCCAGCTTTTGCGAGTATTCAAGAAGGGAATATCGCCATTGGGTCATCGTCATCCCGATTAATTTATCGCTAAAGTATGCGGGAGCCTCCGAAAGGCCTCAGCCGAGGGCCTCTTCGATGAAGAAACCCATTTTTCTGAACTTCCTGAAGCGATCCTCTACCAGTTCATCCCGGCTGAGTTTTTTAAGCTCCTGCATATCGTTATATAGATATTCTGACAAGATCCCCGCCATTTGGGCGTGGTCGGTGTGAGCTCCGCCACCCGGTTCGGGGATTATCTTGTCAACTACTTCCAATTCCAACAGGTCCTTCGACGTCAGCCTCATTGCATCGGCCGCCTGCGGGGCGTGCCCCGCGTCCTTCCACAGGATAGCAGCGCAACCCTCCGGGGTAATAACGGAGTAAATGGCATTCTCGAGGATATTCACGCGGTTGCCTATGGCTATCGCCAGGGCCCCGCCGCTACCGCCCTCGCCGGTGACCGTCACGATAATCGGTACCGTCATTTTACCCATTTCACGCAGGTTGTAGGCTATAGCTTCAGCTTGACCGCGCTCCTCGGCTCCGATCCCGGGATAAGCGCCGGGAGTGTCCACAAAGGTCAGGATCGGCCGGTTGAATTTCTCTGCCAGCAACATGGCGCGCAGAGCTTTGCGGTAGCCTTCAGGGTGCGGCATGCCGAAATTGCAATGGAGTTTTTCTTTGGTGTCCCGCCCCTTCTGATGCCCTATGACACACACCGGCTCGCCGCGGAAGAAGCCGAATCCGGTGACGATTGCATGGTCGTCGGCATAGCGGCGATCGCCATGGATTTCAAAGAAATCTTCGATCAGCAGATTGATGTAATCATAGGTGTATGGGCGGTTGGGGGCGCGCGCCAGCAGTGTGCGCTCCCATCGCGTCAGATTTGAGAATACCTCTTTGCGCTTTTCATTCAGCTCGCTGAGTAACTGCTCTATCTGCTCTTGGCGTTGTTGCGATTCGGGATAACTCTCCAACTCGCTGATCCGGTCCTCGAGCTCCGCCAGAGGTCTTTCGAATTCGCCTGCTATCTTTCTCAAAATAAAGCCTCTCCGAAGTGCACGGATATTAGCAAACCAAGTTGTGCAGCGTCAAGAAACCGCCGTCCCGGGACTATCGTAGGTGATCCGAATGTTACTCTCCCCGACAAGTTGTTGAAGGCGCGCCACTACGCCGTTGGTGGCTTTGATGTTGTAGTAACCTCCGGCTGTTATCTCTACGTCGAACTCACTCTTTTTTCTAAGTCTGATCTTCAGCGAAGTCGGGCCGCGATTGCTGTGGACGACCTCGATGAGCTCGCCGATAGCGATTTCCTCAATGGCATCCAAATCGATGGTTAGCTTGATGGCATTTGGGTCCTTCGGGCGAACCTGCGACAAGGGAATGATGCTGGTTGCTACAAGCCTGGCATTATCCGCGTCGTTTTCTGAGCGCCCTGTAACGAGGACTACTTCGTCGTTGTCCAGGCGGCGTGCGATGTCGTCGAAAACGTCGGGAAACACGACGGTTTCCACGCTCCCTGTATCGTCCTCCAAGTGGAAAACCGCCATCGGCTTGTCGGCTTTCGTTCTCATCCGGCGCATGCCTGTGACGATGCCGCCGACAGTAACCACCTCGCGGTTCTTCGACTGCAGATGTTCGATCTTGGCGCTCGCGTTGGAGGCCAGCAACTCCTCGAACTGCTTCAATGGATGGCCGCTGATGTAAAACCCGAGCACCTCTTTCTCGTTTGCCAGCTTTGTTTTTTCCGACCAATCATCGATATCCGGCAGCTCGACGCACTCGGCTTCGGCTGCCGTGTCGGCTGCGCCGAAGAGGCTTTCCTGGCCGGAGATGCGATCGCGCATCGCCTTTTGGCCTGACTCGAACGCTTTTTCTATCACCGCCTGTAGCTGGGAGCGGCGGGCACCGAAGCTATCCATGCTGCCTGATTTGATCAACGCCTCCACGACACGCTTGTTTACAGCGCGAAGGTCTGCAAGCTCGCAGAATCTGAAAATGCTTTCGAAGGATTCGTTTTCCTCGCGCACCTGGACGATCGATTCGATCGCACTTTTTCCGATGCCTTTGATCGCCCCCAAGCCAAAGCGGATAGCCTCGCCTTCCACTTTGAAATGAGCAAAGCTCTTGTTGACGTCGGGCGGAAGGATCTCGATGCCCATCTCACGGCATTCGTTCAGATTTCGTTTTATCTTGTCGGTGTTCTCCACATCGCTGCTGAGCAGCGCAGCCATGAAGAATTGCGGGAAATGAGCCTTGAGGTATGCGGTTTGATAGGCGATCAACGCGTACGCCGTTGAGTGCGATTTGTTGAAACCGTATCCGGAGAAGTAGGCCATCAGCTCGAAAACCTCATCGGCCTTCTTCTCGGATATATCCCTTTCCACCGCGCCTTTGATGAAATGGGTGCGCTGCTGCGCCATCAATTTCTTTTTCTTCTTACCCATCGCGCGCCGTAGCAAGTCGGCCTCTCCCAGGCTGAAGCCTGCGAGGCGGCTGGCGATCTGCATCACCTGCTCCTGGTAAAGGATGATTCCGAAAGTCTCTTCAGTGATCTCCTCCATATCCGGGAGCAGGTACTCGACATTGGTTTTGCCGTGGCGGCGTTTGATGTAATCGTCGATCAGGCCCCCCTTGATCGGCCCGGGCCGGTAGAGAGCGTTCAGAGCGCTTAAATCCTCGAGACGTTCCGGTTTCATCCTCATCAGGATGTCGCGCATGCCCGAGCTCTCGAACTGGAAAATGCCGCAGGTTTTGCCGTCGCTGAGTAGTTTGTAAGTTGCCTTGTCGTCGAGCGGGAGCTTGTTGATATCGATTTGCTCTCCGGTGGCCTCTCGAATGGAGTCGACTGCATCCTGAATCACGGTGAGGGTTCGCAGGCCGAGGAAATCCATCTTGATCAGGCCGATCGATTCCACATCGGTCATGTCGTACTGGGTTGTGATTTCGTCCTTGCTGCTCTTGAAAAGCGGGAGATAGTGGAGCAGAGGCTTGGGCGCTATCACCACGCCCGCGGCGTGAGTGGAAGCGTGGCGGGTGAGCCCTTCCAGCCTTCGCGCTATATCGATCACCCCTTTGATCTGCGGATTGATTTTATAGAGTTCTGCCAGATCCGGCGATTCTTTTAAGGCCCTGTCGATGGTAACTCCGAGCTCCATCGGCACGAGTTTGGCGACACGATCGACCTCCGCATAGGGGATCTCCATCACCCTGCCGACATCCCTGATGGCATTGCGTGCCGCCAGCGTGCCGAAAGTGATGATCTGCGAGACGTTCTTCCATCCGTATTTGTCGCGGACGTAATCGATCACTTCGCCCCGTCGTCGCATGCAGAAATCGATGTCGAAGTCCGGCATTGTGACGCGTTCCGGATTGATGAAGCGCTCGAAAAGGAGGTCGAAGCGTATCGGGTCGATGCCTGTGATACCGAGAGAAAAGGCTACCAGGCTGCCCGCACCGGAGCCGCGGCCGGGTCCCACCGGGATGCCATTTTCCTTGGCGAAGCGGATGAAATCCCAGACGATCAGAAAGTAGCCGCTGAAACCGGTCTGCTCGATCATGGCTATCTCGTCGTCGAGACGCTTCCTATAGTCCTCCTCCTTGGCCGGCACTTCCCCTTTTTCGATTGTGTGGCGTATCTCTGGCAGCCGGTTTTCAAAGCCCTCGCGCGTCACCTCTTCGAAATATCCGTCGATGGTCTGGCCTTCGGGTACGCTGTAGCGAGGGAGATGATATTCGCCGAATTTCATTTCGAAAGTGCAAAGATCGGCGATCTTCAGCGTGTTCTCGAGCGCGTCTTCGTACTTGGCGCCGAAGATCTCGGCCATCTCCTCGCCGGACTTGAGGTAATACTGGTCGGAGGTGTAGCGCAGCCGGTTCTCGTCGCTGATTAGCTTACCGGTTCCGATGCAGAGAAGAGCGTCGTGAGCCTCTGCGTCGCTGGCGAGGATGTAATGGCAGTCGTTCGTCGCCACCAGCGGAATACCGTGCCTGCGGCCTATCTCCGCGGCACCCTCGAGCACTATTTTTTGATCGGGTAGGCCGTGATCCTGGATTTCCAGAAAGAAGTTTCCGGCGCCGAAGATTTCCTGATATTCGAGGGCGGCGGCTTCGGCCGCCTCCTCTTTGCCAATTACCAGGTTGCTGGCGACCTCTCCGTTGAGACAACCGCTCAAGCAGATAAGGCCCTCGGCGTTCTCCCTGATCATTTTCTTGTCGACACGGGGCTTGCGATAGAAGCCGTGAAGGAACGACTCGGTTACCAACTTGATGAGGTTCAGATAGCCCTGATCATTCTTCGCCAGTAACGTCAGATGATTTGGTTTGCCGTTGTTGTTGGACTTGTCGAGGTGGTCGCCGCGTGTGACATAGAGCTCGCAGCCGATAATCGGCTTGACGCCGTATTTCTTTGCCAACCGCATCAGCTGCACTGCGCCGAACATCACGCCGTGATCGGTGACGGCGACTGCATGCATTCCCAATTCACTGCAGCGCTCCAGCAAATTGGTTATTTTTATTGCACCGTCGAGGAGACTGAACTGGGAATGCAGGTGGAGGTGGACAAAAGGTCGGGGTTTCGAGGAGCTGTCCTGAGGCATATCTTCCCTTCCGTGCAAATCATGACCGCAGGCACACCCGCCTGCCTGCGTTCTTAGGTTACCTACCTGCCTGAATAATCACGCTCACTCCCATTCGATGGTGCTCGGGGGTTTTGAGCTGATGTCGTAAACCACCCTGTTTATGCCCCTCACCTCGTTGATGATGCGGTTGGAGATGGTGCGAAGCACCTCGTATGGAAGTTGCGCCCAGTCGGCCGTCATCGCATCGCGGCTCTCGACGGCCCTGACCGCAAGCGTGTACTCGTAAGTGCGGCCGTCGCCCATCACGCCGACGCTTTTGATCGGTAACAAAACGCCAAAACTCTGCCAGAGCTGCCGGTAAAGTCCGGCATCCTTGATCTCGTGGACAATAACGTCGTCGGCCTGGCGCAGAATGTCCAGTCTCTCGTGGGTGATCTCCCCCAGGATGCGCACTGCCAAGCCGGGGCCCGGAAACGGCTGGCGGTAGATCAATTCCTGCGGCAGGCCCAACTCGAGGCCGAGCTCGCGGACCTCGTCCTTGAACAGAAATCGCAGCGGCTCAACCAGTTCAAGATCCATTATTTCCGGCAGACCGCCGACGTTGTGATGGCTTTTGATCACATCCGACGGCCCATGCACCGAGACGCTCTCGATCACGTCGGGATAGAGTGTTCCCTGGCCAAGGAACCGAGCGTCGCCCACCTTGTGAGCTTCTTCTGCAAAGACATCGATAAACTCCGCGCCGATGATCTTCCGCTTCCGCTCGGGATCGGTAACGCCCGCCAATTTCTCGAGAAAGCGGCCGGAGGCATCGACACGCACGATGTTGAGGTCCAGCTTTGCGAACCTCTCCATCACTTGATCTGCCTCGTTGAGGCGCAGCAAGCCGTTGTCGACGAAAATGCAGACGAGTCTGTCGCCTATTGCCTTGTCGATCAGCGCGGCTGTCACCGAAGAATCGACGCCGCCGCTCAGCCCGAGGATCACTCTGCCGTTGCCGACCTGCTTGCCGATTTTGTCGACGCTCTCCTCGATAAAGCCGACCATTGTCCAGTCTTGGTGGCATCCGCAGATATCGACAATGAAGTTCTTCAGGATCTGCAAGCCGTGCTCGGTGTGGACTACTTCGGGGTGAAATTGGACACCGAAAATTTTATCGTCGGAATCGGCGACTGCAGCGTAGGAGCAGTTGGCCGTGGAAGCGATGGCGTGGAAACCCGCCGGCAATTCTGTAATGGAATCGCCGTGACTCATCCAGACCTTTTGCTCTTCCCCGAGCCCACGGAACAACTTCGATGCCGTATTTACGTCAACTAACGCATGGCCGTATTCGCGCCTCGGTGAATTCTCGACGCTTCCGCCAAGCAGACTGGCAGCCAGCTGCATGCCGTAACAGATACCGAGGATGGGCACCCCCAAATCGAGCAACTCCGCTTCGATGCCGGGTGCGCCCTCGTCGTAAACACTAAAAGGGCTTCCGGAGAGGATGATTCCCTTGGGATCGAGGCGCCGGATTTCGTCGGGAGGCATCGAGAACGGGTGAATTTCGCAATAAACCTGAAGTTCGCGAACGCGACGGGCGATGAGCTGCGTAACCTGCGAGCCGAAATCGAGGATAAGTATGCTCTCGTGCCGCGGCATTTCGATTGCCTCCGAGTCTTTCCGTGTGTCTAAAAAACGGGTGATAGCTAACTATATCAGAAGGGGTATTTGAGTCAAGGACAGGCACAATATCTTGTATAAATCAAGCGCTTGCAAGCGGATACGGAGAGAGGCTTTCAGTGGCGGGTCACATCACGCTGACCGGGTCGATATTTATCTTCAGAATCCCCGGCCCTGAGAATTCCTTGCGGATGTTTCTGAGCGCGCTACCAAGTCCGCTTCTGCTTGCCGCCTTGATTAGGATCTGATGCCGCCAGCGGTTTTTAAGCCTCGCATATGGCGCTAGCGAAGGGCCGAGCACGTAAGCCTTTTCCTTTAGCTCGGCGTAAACCTGTTCGGCCAATCTCCGGGATGAGGCGCTCCCCCGCCCCCGGTCAAAGTCCTCGATGGTCAGCAGAGCCAGATATCCGAAAGGCGGGTAGCGTAATTTCCTCCTGTAATCCAGTTCCTTTTCCAGGAACGCTTCCCAGTCGTTCTCGCAGGCCGCCTTGACGGCATAGTGATTCGGTTTGTAAGTGAGGATGAACACTCTTCCCGGCTGTTCGCCCCGCCCCGCTCTGCCGGAAATCTGTTGAATGAGCTGGAAAACGCGCTCTGAATGCCTGAAATCGGGAAGTCCCAGGATCATATCGAGCCCCAGGGCAACAACGGTGGTCACACCCGGGTAATCGTGCCCCTTGGCGATCATCTGGGTGCCGACCAGGAGATCGATTTCGCCGGAGCGCAGGCGATCGAGGACCTCCGCGTACTGATACGGCTTGGTGATTATGTCCCTGTCCATCCTTGCCACGCGCGCTTCGGGATAGGCCGTTCGCAAATATTCCTCTACTTTTTCCGTCCCCTTACCCACCGCGTCAATCGAAGTGCTCCCGCATTCGGGGCAGATGGCCGGCATCTCCTCGTTACGACCGCAATAATGGCACTTCAAACGCTTTATTTTTTCGTGATATGACATCGTAATCGAGCAATTGCGGCACTCGAAGCGATAGCCGCAGGCGCGGCAGAGAACGAATGGCGAATATCCCTTGCGGCCGACGAGTATCAACGCCTGCTCGCTCCTCGCCATAGTCTCCTCAAGCGCCTCGAGGACCGGCGGGGGAAGCTGCTGTTGCTCTCCTGCGAGCGAGTAATCCCGCATGTCGACCAGGGTGATCTCCGGCAGAGGCCGCTCAAACACCCTCTTTTTCAGCCTCAGGAGCCGGTATTTCTCCAGTGCCGCGCTGTTAAGCGATTCGAGGGAGGGCGTTGCGCTGCCCAGGATGCAGACGGCGTCGTTCATCCTCGCTCGCACAACGGCCAGGTCACGCGCGTTGAATGAGGGGTATTCGTCCTGCTTGTAAGATGAATCGTGCTCCTCGTCGACGATTATCATCCCCGGGTCGGGCAAGGGCGCAAATATCGACAGGCGCGTGCCGAGCACTACCTTGGCCTTGCCGCGGCGTATCCTGTTCCATTCGTCGATCCTCTCGCCCTGGCCAAGCGCACTGTGCAGAACTGCCAGGGAATCCCCGAATACCTCGTAGTATCTGCGCACAAACTGCGGCGTGAGGGCAAGCTCAGGTATCAGAATCAAGACCGATTTTCCGAGATCGAGGCACTTCAAGGCCGCGTGAATATAGATCTCGGTCTTGCCGGAGCCGGTTACGCCATGCAGCAGAAAGGGTGTAAATCGCCCCGAAGTCAGCGCTTCAGAGATTTTGGCAAATGCACCGATTTGTTCACCGGCAAGAGGATGGGGATCGACTCTCTCCACATCAACCCGCTCAAACGGATTCCGCCTGATTGTAACCGTGGTGTATTCGGCAAGCCCCGCCTTCACCAAGCCGCCAACTACAGCCTGCGAGGCTCCAAGCTTTTCTTCCAGCTCCGTCAGAAGAACGGGAGATTCGATTTGGCGTAGTTTTTCATATGTGGATTTTCTCTTCGGTGATCTTCGCCAGAACTCGTCGGCCACAGTCGCCGGAACGTCGGCCGCCTTGACGGCCTTTTTCCGCTTTTCCAGCTTGCGCCCTGTTCTCTTGATTGACGGCTCGAGCCATCCAAGGCCGAGTAATTTTCCGATGACCTTCGAAGAAAACTTCTTTTGCAGCAGCCCGATTCTCTCACTGCCGTTTTCGGTGACGTGATCCATCAAGGCCCTGGCTTCACCGTGGAAATCGTCGATCAGTTCTTCGCTTCTGAGCCTTTCAAGGGCGCGCTTGCCTCCCGTCGAGATACCGATGACTTCCTTCTCGTCTATGTTGATTCCGGCAGGCAGGGCTGCCTTGATCATTTCGCCCCAAGATGTGAGGTAGTATTCTGAGGCCCAGCGTGTCAGCTCAAACAGGTGTTTCGAAACCAACGGCTCGTCGTCGAGGACTTCCTCGATCGGTTTCAGAGCTCTACTCGTATGGGGAGTTTCGCTCAACTCCACGACGTAACCAGTAGTTCGCGACGGGCCGACGGGTATCAGAACCCGCCGTCCGGGTTCCACATTGCCGGCAAGGTCGCCCGGGACAAGGTAGTCCCATGTTGTCTCGACATTCGGTCTTGGTATCGCTACCCGCGCGATTTGCATTTTGCGAATCCACAACAGTTTGACAGCAATGTTAGGACAGGCTCGCGGGCTTGTCATCAGGCATGAGCGTATTGACTCAGTCAACTGCCGATGCCACGACACAACTAAACGTCGATTTCGTTGAATATATGTCCACTAAAAACGCGGATTAGTAAGGCACAGGATGCTTTGTTTCAGGTGCGCGATGAATTGCACAGATGTTGAATCAGGTCAGCTTTTTTCAAGTATGCCGAGGATTTTCTTCATGTCATCCCAAACTTCCCTGCGCGTCTTGACGGTGTAATTACGCAGCAGGTATGCGGGATGGAATGTGGGCATCAGCGGGATGCCGCGGTAGTCGTGAAAGCTCCCTCTCATTTTTGAAATCGGTGTCGAGTTCTCCAAGAGTGCCTGCGCGGCGATAGTACCCATGGCGCAGATCACTTTCGGCTGAATAATTGCGATCTGATGCTCCAGATATGGAATGCATGTCCTGATCTCATCAGGTCTTGGCGCTCGATTTTCAGGCGGCCGGCATTTGACGATGTTGCCGATATAGACATCGCTCCGCTGCGAACCCATGGCGTTGATCATCTCGTTTAGTTTCTGACCGGCCCGGCCGACGAAGGGGAGGCCTTGCTTGTCCTCTTCGGCTCCCGGGCCTTCGCCGATGAACATCAGGTCAGCGTCGGGATTGCCCTCGCCGAAGACGATGTTTTTTCGGCCGCTCTGGCTGAGTCGGCAGCGCGTACAGTCTTCCACATAAGCCTTGCGCAGATCTTCCAGCGCCTTGGCTTTGGCTTGGACCGCGGACGCGGACGTGTCGGGAATGTCGAGGTACTCGATTCCGATTTCTTTGAAGTATTCCAGATGTTCTGTCAACTGGGTGCGGAGATCGTCTTTTTTCATTGGTCTATTCGTTGCTCGATTTCATCGAGGATCACGGCAGCCATGTTTTTCTTACTGCAACGCGGTATTTCACGCTCGGTGCCGTCCTTGTTGATGATCAGGCCCTGTGTTTCATCCCCGCCGAGCACGTCATTTTCTCCCCCGATGGGGTTTGCAACGATCATGTCGATTTTTTTGTCCACCAATTTTTTTTGTGCGTTATCTCGCAAGTTGTCGCTCTCGGCGGCGAAGCCGACAAGGAACGGCCTGGGCTCGACACCACCCAGCCAGGCAAGGATGTCCTCGGTTTGCTCCAGCTCAATTTCTTGCTGGTTTCCGGTCTTCTTGATTTTGGAGTCGGCCGGTTCGACGGGGCGGAAGTCGGCGACCGCCGCGGCCATGATCACCACCTCGGTGCCGTCGAGCGAATCGCGGATGGCCGATTTCATTTCCTTACCAGTCTGCACCGTGGTGATGTCGGTTCCGTATGGCGGCCGCAAGTTCGACGGACCGGAGATCAACGTGACGATTGCACCCCGAGCTTTCGCTTCCCGAGCAAGTGCATAACCCATCCTGCCGCTCGAGCGGTTAGTGATAAAACGCAGCGGGTCGAGCGGTTCTATAGTCGGCCCCGCGCTTATCAGAATCTTTCTTCCGGCCAGGTAGGTGTCTCCGTGGAGCGCATAGCTGGCGGCATCGACAATATCTTCGATATCCGCCAGCCTGCCTTTACCCTCCCATCCGCAGGCGAGGTAGCCGATGCCAGGTTCGACGAACCGGACGCCTCTTTCCCGCAAGATTTGTATGTTCCTTACGGTGGCAGGGTGACGCCACATCTTCGTGTTCATCGCCGGGGCGACGACCACCGGCGCTTCGGTGGATAGATAGAACGTTGAAAGGAAGTCATCCGCGATGCCGCCGGCGAATTTGGCAATGATGTTTGCGGTAGCAGGAGCGACCAGCAACAGGTCTATTGCGTCAGAGAGCGCTATGTGTTCGACTTCGACGCTTTCCGGCTCGTCCCAGAGGCCGGTGATCGCTTTCCTGCCGGACAGTGTCTGGAGGACAAAAGGCGTGACGAATTGCTTGGCTGATTCGGTAAGAACAGGCTGGATTTCGAGGCCGGAATCCTGCAGCCGCCTGAGCAGCTCGGCAGCTTTGTATGCGCCGATGCAGCCTGTTACTCCCAGGGCGACGAGACGTTTTTTTTCCTCGGCCATTGGTTAAACTTTAAACAGGAAACCGCCACAGGCAGAAGCTAATCCACCTTTTCTTCTTCCTGCTTGGTTTTGCTTTCCAGCACCTCAAACTCTATCAGACCCTGAACCACTTCCTCCATTGCGACGGAGGTGAATTTCGTGAACTTCTCTTCATCAATTTTGGCCTTTGCGCCTTTTTGCAGCATGTCACAACGCTGCGCGGCAATCGTGATGAACCTGTATTTGCTGTCGATATTTTCCGGTAAATTCTTCATTCTTAACAACACCTCTTTATGGCAGATTAATTCACGGCGGGCGTATTATAATGAAACACCGAAAGAACGCAAGGTCTCTCGCACATCCGGCATATCGTGCCGGAGGCTCGACCGCTCCGCTCTGATTATGGATCTCACCTCTTCGACGGCCTCCTCCAAGTCGTCATTTATAACGGCATAGTCATAACCTTGCCAGTGCTCGATCTCCTTCGCTGCAATTGACAGGCGGCGTTCAAGTTGTTCCCGACTTTCCGTACCCCGATTCTGCAGCCTCTGTTTCATAATGTCCCTTGAAGGCGGCAGGATGAATATCCTCACAGCGTCTGGCAGCGCTCGCTTGACCATATCCGCGCCCTGGACGTCGATGTCCATCAACACATCTTTACCACGTTCGAGAATCCGCTCGGTGACGATCCTGTCGGTGCCATAATAATGGCCGTGGACGACGGCACATTCGAGAAAGTCGCCCCGATCGCTTTTGCGCTTGAATTCATCGTCGCTGACAAAATGGTAGTCGATGCCTTCGCGTTCGCTCTCTCGAGGTTTGCGTGAGGTGTAGGAGACCGAGAAATGCAGCAGCGGGTCGCAGTCGAGAATTCTGTGGCAAATTGTAGTTTTCCCGCCGCCCGACGGTGAGGCCACGATGAAAACTATACCGCGCCGTTGCTTGACTTGTTTGCTCATGGTCTAAACTTCAATTCCTATTCTATGTTCTGAACCTGTTCGCGGATCTTTTCAATCTCCGATTTTATCTCGACTACGGAACTGCTCATGTCCGCCTTCCGTCCCTTGGCTCCGATGGTATTGATCTCGCGATTCATCTCCTGGATCAGAAAATCGAGCTTCTTGCCGACCGCTTTATCGCTGTCGAGCAGTTGTAGGGCTTGGTTGAGGTGGCTGCGCAGCCTTACGATTTCCTCTGTAATGTCGCTGCGCTCGACAAGTATCGCGACCTCCTGCTCGAGGCGCTCAGGATCCAGGTTGAGGCCGTTGGTCAACTCAGCCACCCTTTCGTTGAGCCGCCGTAAATACTCTTCTGTAACCTTGTCTGTCTGGGATTCGATTCCATCCAGGATTTCGCTGCAGGCGGAGAATCGTTTTAACAAATCCTCTCGAATATTTTTGCCTTCGGTTTCCCGCATGTTAATCATGTCTTTGATGGCCGCTTCCGCGGTATCGCCCAAACGGGCGAGCAGCCTGTCGGGATCCTCGAGCGGTCTGGATTCGATTGAAAGAACGCCGTTGATCCCCAGCAGAGTTGCCGCATCGATACCGCCGTCTATTTCAGGGAGATCTCCGAGATAAGATGTTTGCGCCAGGACGGCATCGATAATCTGCGTGTTCAGAGTCGCGGTCACGGTGTCGTGCCTCAAGTCTTTTATCTCAAAAAAGAGGTCGACTTTGCCGCGTTCCAGCAACTGCTGCAGTCGCTGGCGCAACGGATGCTCGAAATCGTAAAAAGCCGAGGGTAGCCTAAGGTTGAGATCGAGATATCTATTGTTTACCGAGCGGACTCGAACCTCTATATCGAACTCATCGTTGGTTGTCCTGGCGTTGCCGACGCCTGTCATGCTCTTGATCATTTTTACCCTTCTGCCGTATCAATTCTGGTGTCTTCATGATTGCTCCGCAGACTATTATTTACCTGCTCGTCGAAGAATTCGGGGAACTGCAGCCGGTAGAGCTTGGTGTACAATCCGTTGAGTCCGAGCAATTCCTCATGGGTGCCTCTCTCGACAATGCTGCCGCGGTCGAGGACTATTATCTGGTCGGCCCGGCGCACGGTCGAGAGCCTGTGGGCGATGACGAATGTTGTCCTGCTTGACATCAGGTTTTCCAGCGCGCTCTGGACAAGGCGCTCCGACTCGCTGTCGAGCGATGAGGTCGCCTCATCGAGGATGAGAATCTGCGGATCGCGCAGCAGCGCTCTGGCGATGGCCAAGCGTTGCTTCTCGCCACCTGAGAGCCGCACGCCCCTTTCCCCGATTACCGTGTCGTAACCCTCCGACATGCGCCGGATAAATTCGTCGGCATACGCGGCCTTGGCCGCTTCAAGCACCTTTCCGAACTCTACCGAGCCATTGGCGCCGTAAGCAATGTTGCTCCGGACAGAGCCGTTGAAAAGGATTGTCTCCTGCGTGACGATGCCTATCGAGTCTCTGAGGCTCGAGAGGGTAAACTCCCTGCTATCCTTGCCATCGACAAGGATTTCGCCACTTGTGACGTCATCGAATCTTGGCAGCAGATTTACCAAAGTGGTCTTGCCGGCGCCGCTGATGCCGACGATTGCGCAGACGGTACCCTTGGGAACGGTTAAGGAGATATCGTTCAGGATGGTGCGATCGGAGTAGCTGAAACTGACGTTACGGAACTCGATTTTTTCTTCGAACGGAGGCATCGTGACGGCGCCGGGACTCTCGAAAATCTCTTCTTCGAGATCCATGATCTCGCTGATTCGCTCGACGGCGGCGAGCGCCTGCTGGATGTTGTTGTTGACGCGGCTGAGCCTTTTGATGGGGTTGTACATGCCGTAGAGGGCAGCTAGAATTACCCCCAGTTCGCCGACGGTCATCGCCCCCGTGGAAATCTGGGTAAATCCCCAGTAAATGATGAAACCGACGCCGAACGCGCCAATTATCTCCATTACGGGGCCTGTGAGGGAGAAGTACTTTGTAGCCCTCAAGTTGACGTTAAGCAGGCTTTCGTTCTCGTCACTGAAGAGCTTCTTTTCGTGTTCCTCGGCGCTGAAAGCTTTTACGATTCGTATGCCCGAGAAGGTTTCGTGCAGCCTTGTCGCCAAGCCCTCCATGTACTCCTGGCCGCTGCGGCTGGTCGCCCGAAGCCGCTTGCCGAACTGGAAGACCGGAAGGAGAATCACCGGCGCAACCAGCAGAGAAATGACTGCCAGCTGCCAGTTGAGGTAAATGATCAGCAGGCCGAGCCCGACGACAGTAAGCGCCTCCCTCATCAGGTCGGCAATGCTCGTACTGACGGCGAACTGGATCCGCTCGACGTCGTTCGTCACGCGGCTGATAAGACCTCCCGTGGCCCTCCTGCGAAAGAAGCTAATCGGCTTGATGATCAGGCTGTTGAACAGGCCGTTTCTGATGTCACGGACTGCTCCCTGCCCGACAGCAGCCATCAAGTAGTTCCCGAAGTAGGAGAACACGCCCTTCACGGCGAAAATCAGGACCAGAACTATGGGGACCAGGACCGCAGGCTGACGCATCCACTCAGGGAGGAACGTATCGAGTTTGAAGATTTTGACAGCCAGGGTTAGAGCATCTTCCTTGCTCGAAGAGCGCAGTTCAAGATTTTCAACGCTCTCTTCTCCTGCCATAAAATTGCTGTTGCTGATTACTTCGTCGAAGATCGGCTTGACGAGCGAGGTGAACGCGACAATACAGGCGGTAACCAATAGCAGGCAGATAAGCGCGAGCATGAATCGCCCCAAGTAGGGCTTCAACATCCCGATCAGACGGAGAAAACTCTTCATCCTTTCCCCAGAAACTCCACGACATGGTGAGCCGCTCTTGCGGCAGCCCCCGGTTCTCCAAGTGCCTGCTTGACCTCTATGAGCCGGCGACGGATTCTATCATATCTATCTGAATTCTCAAGGATTAACGCCGCTTCGGCCGAGATCGCCTCGGCGTTGCAACGGCTTTGCAATAATTCCGGATATACTTCTTCGCCAAGGATGATGTTAGGCAGCGAGACGTATTTGACAGTCATCAGCAGGCGTGCGAGCAGAGACGTGAGCAGGGAGGCTCGGTAAACCACCACAGCTGGCACTCCAAGGATGGCTGCCTCCAACGCTGCCGTGCCTGATGCCATGATAAGTAGATCGGCGGCAGCCATGGCAGAGTAGTGATCTTCCTTGATTACAGTGGTTCGCCTACTACCCAGCTCTTGCTCAATTTCCTTTTCCCGACCCGGCGCTGCAACGATGATTTGCTGAGTATAGCCGCGGGATCGAAGCCGATCCGAAGCCTCGAGAATCGGGGGGAGCAACGTGCGTATCTCACTGTCGCGGCTCCCCGGCATCAATCCGACAACCTTTGCAGACGGATCGAATCCAAGCGATCCAAGATAGTCTTCTCGGCCCTTGTCAGCCGCGACTTTCTCGATCAGCGGGTGGCCGACATGGATGGTCTCTACGCCGTTTTTCCGATAAAGCTCTTCCTCAAAATCGAACAGGACGAGCATCAGGTCGACATAACGCTTCACCCAACGTATCCGGCCGGGCCTGCTGGCCCAGACCTGGGGGCTTACGTAATACAAAATCCTGGCGCCTTGCCGTTTGAGCTTCTTTGCCAGCCTTAGATTAAAACCGCCGTAATCGACGAGAAAAGCGATATCCGCGCCTCTGCGTCGCCACTCTTCGAGAAGTTTTTTTCTCAAGCGTTTTAGTTTCAGAAGTGAGGAGATGATCTCCGATGTGCCGAAAAGTGCGGTTTCCGAGATATCAGTGATGATATCCGCTCCGGCTGCGCGCAGTGAGCCTCCCCCGACACCAAATATTTCAAACTCCCCAATCAACCGACGTAGCTCGACAAACACCTCGGCGGCTCGCTGGTCGCCTGAGGTTTCGCCTGTAACGACCATAATACTTGGAGTCTTGCCTGACATTGTTCCCTTCCCTGTTTCGCAGTATAGCCGCCCGCATGGTTATCTGTCAGCCGGGTTTGACACTCGCGAATGTCGAATATAGGATGCGTCCGTTCGGGGGTGAGGAGATAAATTGAGGAATGAATTTAGGAAGATAAATCAAGCGAGGAAAATTTAATGGGCTTTGCCACCGATGCCATACACGGCGGCGACGGCAACGATGACGAAACAGGCGCCGTCACCCCACCAATACATCTCTCGACCACGTTCGCCAGGCACAGCGTAGAAGAGGGGCGCGATTACACGTACTCCCGCCATAACAACCCGACTCGTGAGCACTTGGAAAAGCTCGTTGCGCGCCTCGAGGGCGGGAGTGAAGGAATGGCCTTCGCCTCCGGCATGGCGGCAATCACGGCAATTTTCTCAACGTTCACCAACGGCGATCATTTTGTGGTCACCGATAACGTCTACAGCGGCACGTTCCGTGCTCTCCGCAAACTTCAGGAACACAACGGCGTCAAGATAACCTTCTCCGATAGCTCGAACCTGGTTGCTTTCAAACATTCCCTGACCGACGAGACGAAGCTGGTGTTCATCGAGACGCCTACGAATCCGCTGCTCAAGGTAAGCGATATCTCAAGTATCGCCGAGGCCGCTCACGAGCGCGGCTCGCTGCTGTGCGTGGACAACTCATGCCTGACTCCTTACCTGCAGCAACCGCTCTCTCTAGGAGCCGATCTGGTGATTCACAGCACGTCAAAATATTTCAGCGGTCATAGCGATACAATCGGCGGAGTGGTTATTACCAGCAACCAGGAGATCGCCGCCGCATTGCGGTCCATTCAGAGCGTGAACGGAGCGGTACTGAGCCCATTCGACTGCTGGCTGCTGATGCGCGGGATAAAAACTCTTGCACTGCGGATGAATCGCCACAGCGAGAACGGCCAGCTGATTGCCGAGTACCTCAGCAATCACCCCAAGGTCTCCAAGGTTTACTATCCCGGTTTACCCAGCCAGCCCAACAGTGAGCTTGCCAGAAGGCAGAGCAGCGGATCCGGCGGCATCGTATCAGTGGAGCTTGAGGATCAAGCACTGGCGATCCGTTTTCTCAACAGTCTGAAACTTTTCAGGCTGGCAGAAAGCGTTGGCGGCGTGGAGTCGATGGCCAGCCATCCCTACACAATGACTTTCGGGAAGCTCTCCGTCGAGGAGAAGGACCATATGGGGATTCTACCCCAGCTTGTCCGCCTTTCGGCCGGCATCGAGGATGTAGAAGATCTCATCGAAGACATCGACAACGCCTTCGAGAAAGCCAGTTAGCCGACAATAAAGGGTTCCTACTCTGAAATATCTCCCGTACCGCCGTCAAGACAATTGTCAATCCAATTGAGGAATTTCTCGCTGCCCTCCAGCACTGGCAAGGCGATGATTTCGGGGCATTCGTAGTCGATGATTTCGGTAATTGTTTCCACAACCTGGTCGAACGTGTCTCTCCGGGTCTTGATTATCAGCAGCGATTCGTGGTCGTCACAGACCTTACCCTTCCAACGAAAAACAGATCTCAAGCGAGGAATCATATTGACGCACGCTGCGCAACGGTTTTCTACGAGCTCCTGAGCGATATCGAGCGCCATGTCCTCTGAGCCGACAGATGTCAGCACAACAATTTTGTCATCTGCTGCCATTACCCAACCTTCCAGAAATGTAATCCTTTATTTTGTTCAGTGTTCCGCCCTTGTTGCCCTCGAGCGAGCAGGAAGAGATTACATTTTATTAGAATATATACTGTTAATCCAGAGCATAAATGAAATGAGTGGAGAATTACTCTTTCGGCGGAGCGGCGGTTGTTATTCCGGCCAATTGATCGGCTGGATCAGCTGGTCATCCGCGTGACGGCTGAAATACTCTCTTATCTGCTTAACATCCTTCGTGATCTGGGCTTTTAGCGCTTCAACGCTATCGAACTTAATGTCCTCTCGCATTTTCTTGAAGAAGTCGACAGAGATGGTCTGACCGTAGAGCGAACCCTGGAAGTCGATCAGATGGGTCTCAATCACCAGCTTATCACCCTCGAAAGTAGGTCTTGTGCCGATGTAGGTTGCTGCGGGATAGCGTGTCTTGTCTACCTGAACTGCGCTGGCATAGATGCCCTTAACCGGTATTAGTTCGTTGTCGGGGCTGACGTTGCTGGTGGGGAAACTCAGCAGCTCGGTACCACGGTGGGTGTCGGGATAAACACTTCCGCTGATGCGATATGGCCTGCCCAGCAGCCCCATGACCAACTCCATTTCACCCTTTGCTATCGCCTGTCTGATGAACGAGCTCGAGACAAAAGTGTAGCGATAGCGGACGTCATCTATCTCTTCGACTTTGAAACCGTGCTCCCCGGCCATTTTCCGGAGCATTTCGACATTGCCGCCGGCTCCTTTACCGAACCGGAATTTTGAACTGACAATGAGCCGCTCGACCGCCAGCTTGTTCAATAGCAGCTTGACGACGAAATCCTCGTGAGTGATCTCTGCGAATTCCGAATTAAACGGCTGGACGACCAAAATATCTACGCCGATTCGGCCTATCAGCTCGATGCGTTGATTCAGGCTGGTAATCATCGGGAGAGCCTTTTCGCGGCTGAAGAAGGCTCGTGTGTGGGGTGAAAAGGTGACGACGACGCTCGTGCCGCCCGCTTTTCTGGCACGTTCCACCGCAAGGCCTATCACCTGCTGATGGCCAATGTGAACGCCGTCGAAATTGCCAATGGTAACTACGGCGCCCTTGGGCGGCACGGTGATTTCCTCGAATCCGTGGTAGATTTTCATAACTCTATCGTAAGACCGTCGTAGGCCGGTGCGATCCGGCCCGGAAGTTCGGCACAAAGCTTTTCGTAATCCATCTCGTGCGACATGTGCGTCAGCAGCGCGCGCTTGGGCTTGACTTGGTCGATGACTCGCAACACGTCCTGATAACCTAAATGCTTGGGATGGGGTTTATACCTCAAAGCGTTGATAATTAGCAAATCAAGATTTTTCATCTGCGAAATTGTCTCGTCGGGTACTTCGCTGGCATCGGTGACGTATGCCACCCCGCCGAAACGATAACCGATGATCTTATCCCTGTCGTGCCATAAATCGAGCGGCTGGAATTCGAGACCGAACAGCTCGAAAGGCCCCTCGATTTCAATTCTTGTTATTCGATTCTTCTTACCACCCCACATTTTCGATTCGAATAGATATCCGAAAATCCTGTCCAGTCTGGCCATGGTTTCTTTTGTCGCGTAGAGGAGAATCTGCTCGCGGTTTAGATCGGTGATTATCCTCAGGTCATCCATTCCCATGCAGTGATCGGCGTGAGCATGGGTCATCAAGACGGCGTCGACCCGGCGCACCTCGTTGTCCAGCGCCTGCAGCCGGAACTCCGGAGCGATATCGATCAAAACGCTGCGGTCCGAGTATTCAAGCCGGATCGAGGGGCGGTATCTGCGATTGCGGGGATCAGAGGAATTGCAGACGGTGCAGGAACATCCGATCATCGGCACTCCCAGTGATCCGCCGGTGCCGAGAAAGGTGATCTTCAATCCCAGGATCTTCTGCGGAGCTTCGATTTCTTCTCGAAGGCCAGCTTTCTCAGGGCTATTTTCGCTCGTTCTATGTTCTCGCACAGCGGGACCATCTTCTCCATGCTGTCGGCTGAGAGTAGCTTGTTGAGTTCACGGCGCGGTCCGACAATGGCCGTAAGAGTGCCGATATCCTCCAACCTGTTTTTACTCGCGAAGATCAGGCCGAGGCTTGATACCGACAAGTGGGTAACGCGACATAGATCGACAACCATGAATGAACATGCATGCTCGACGACCAGGTCGATGCCTTTCTTCAATTCGACTATCGACAATTTTTCCATGTTGCCGGAAAAGCTGAGTATCCCGTAATCACCATCTTTTATAAAACCGAGATTCATCAGAGCATATCCCCAGGTGTACTGGGGAATTATATGGCCATGGCGGGCAGCCAGCAAGGGAAGCAGCAAATCATGATATTGTTAGAAGTGAGAGAAACCGGCCGGGATGAGGTGTTCGACAGTCCCGTCACTGCGGACAAGCTGAATTCTCTCCAATGCGGTAACCATATTCCCGATCCTGAACAACCCGCCCGCGGTTTCGAGTGCCGCTCTGTTATCCGGATGCGAAGTGAAGAGGAGTCCGTAGTCCTCGCCGCCGTGCAACGCTAACCTGAAGGGATCATCATCCTGATCCGCCGGCATTTCCGGAAGCGGAATCCACTTCTCGTAGATCATTGCTCCGAGCTTCGATGCTTCGCCGACGTGCCCCAGATCGATGACTAGCCCGTCGGATGTGTCTATGCAGGCGTTTGCCAAGCGCTCCGCCGCCAGTTTTCGCCCCAGTGAGAGGCAAGGCTCGGGTCTAAGGTGACGTCCGACGGCTGCCTCAGCGACGGCAGAAGAAGAATCTGATTTGTCCGATAATATCTTCAGCCCGAGAGCCGATACTCCCGGGACCGCGCTGATCCAGATGTCGTCGCCTTCATTCGCGGCGTCGCGCAACAGGACTTGTGATTCCGGCACGGTGCCCATCACGGTCACCGAGATTGTTATCGAGCCATTGCTTCCGCAGGTATCGCCGCCGATCAGGGGGCAACCGTATTTTTCGCAGATATCTGTAAAGCCATTGCGGAAATTGCAAATCCATTGCTCCGGCAGAGTCCGCGGAAGAGAGAGGCAAAGCAGGCACGCAACCGGCTCTCCCCCCATGGCAGCAATGTCGCTCAGGTTCACGGCAAGCGATTTGTATCCCAGGTCGTAGGGGGAGCCGAAGCCGCGTTCGAAATGGACTCCCTCAACCAGCATGTCGGTGGTCCAGAGGAGCAATTTGCCGTCAGGTTGCTTGATGACGGCGCAGTCGTCACCGATGGATTTGACAATGAGATTGCCAGTTAGATCGGACCTGAAGAGGTCAATAATCCCCTGTTCACCTAATTTCCTTATATCAGACATGATTTGACCGGTCAGGCTTTCTTGTCGGTGGCTTTCCCGCCGCCCTTCCGCTTGTCCCCAGGGCTTGCTTTTTTCCCGGTATTAATGGCTTCTTTGATCACTTCATCTATATGCGATGCAAAGATAAAATTCATACCTTCGCGCAATTCCTGCTGGATTTCCGCCACGTCCTTCTCATTCCGCCGGGGGAGGATTACGGTTTTAATTCCCATCCGCCTGGCCGCCAGAACTTTCTCTTTTATGCCGCCCACCGGCAGGATCGTACCGCGCAAGGTGATTTCGCCGGTCATTGCAATCTCCTTGCGTATCGGCTTGCCTGTGAAAGCTGAAATCAACGCTATCGCAATAGTGACACCGGCCGAGGGGCCGTCCTTGGGAATCGCACCCTCAGGGACATGGATGTGAACGTCGTGTTTGGAGAAGTCGAACTTGCTTAAGCCGAGCTCGGTTGCCTTTGCTTTGGTGTAGCTCATCGCGGCTCTCGCGCTCTCCTGCATGACATCACCGAGCTGGCCGGTGAGCGTCAGGGCGCCCGAACCTTTCATCGGAATGGTTTCGATGAAGAGGATGTCACCTCCGGTCGGGGTCCAGGCCAGTCCTGTCGCGACTCCGATCTGGTCTCGCGCAAGCATCTCTTCAGGGAGAAATCTGACCGAGCCCAGAAACTCGCTGACGTTCTTGCCGGTGACCGTAACGCGCCCGCGTTTGCCCTCGGCGACTCTGCGGGCGACCTTGCGGCAGATCGAGGCAATCTCGCGCTCCAGATTTCTGACTCCTGCTTCGATGGTGTACGACTTGATGATGGTGCCAAGCCCCTCGTCGGTAATGCGAAGCTGATTGGCGGTGATGCCGTTCGAACGTCGCTGGCGCGGTATCAGGTATCTGTTGGCGATATGCAGTTTCTCCAGTTCTGTATAGCCGGGCAGTCTGATGATTTCCATCCTGTCGAGGAAGGCGGGCTGGATCGTGTCGAGTTGGTTTGCAGTGAGGATGAACATCACCTTGCTGAGATCGAAATCGACACCGATGTAGTTGTCCCTGAATGTCGAGTTCTGTTCCGGATCGAGAACCTCCAGCAAAGCCGAGGAGGGGTCGCCGCGGAAGTCGGCGCCTATCTTGTCGACCTCGTCCATCATGAAAACGGGGTTATTGGTGCCGGCCTGATTTATTCCTTGGATAATCCTTCCCGGCAGTGCTCCCACATAGGTTCTGCGGTGGCCGCGGATCTCCGCCTCGTCGCGGACTCCTCCGAGGCTGAGCCGGAGGAACTTGCGCCCGAGCGTCCGGGCGATGCTCTGGCCGAGGGATGTCTTGCCCACCCCCGGCGGGCCGACAAAGCAGAGGATCGGTCCGCGCATCGTATGTTTCTTCAGTTTCATTACGCCGAGGTGCTCGAGAATACGATCCTTTACTCTCTCAAGATCGTAGTGGTCCTCGTCTAAAATCTGCTTGGCCTTCTTAATGTCCAGGCGGTCTTTGCTCGATTTCGACCATGGCAGTTCGCACATCACATCGAGGTAATTCCTCAGCACTGCAGCCTCGGCGGCGTCAGGGTGCATCCGCCGCAGCTTGTCGAGCTGGCGTGAAGCCTCCAGTTGCGCTGCCTCCGGCATCCTCGCCTTCTTAATCCGCTCTTGAAGCTCATCGAACTCGTTCTCCAGTTCGCCGCCGACTCCCAACTCCTCTTGAATCGCCTTCATTTGCTGCCGCAAGAAGTACTCCCGCTGGCTCTTATCCATCTCGTTTTTAGCCTGGCTGGCGATACGCTGTTGCACAGCGAGGACCTGCAATTCAATGGCGTAGAACTTGTGAACAAGTTTGAGGCGGCGCAATGGATCGGTTTCCTCGAGAATCGACTGCGCCTGCTCGAGTTCGATGTCGAGAGTGGTCGCGGCGAGGTCGGCCAAGCGGCCGGGATCCTCAATATTGGAGGCAACCATCATCAGTTCCGCAGAGATAGTCTTACCGAGCGACACGGCCCGTTCCATTCCCTCCAGCAAATTGCGCATCCAGGCGGTAATCTCTGTGTCCTTCTCTTCCGGCTTTTCATCTTCCAGCTTCTCAATCGAAGCAATGCTGAACGGCTTGCGCTGGACAAACTCCCTGACCCTTGCACGCGTAAGTCCTTGAACGATTACACGTGTCCTGCCGTCTGGGAGCTTCAGCATCTTCATTATTGCTGCGGCTGTCCCTGTTTCGAACAGCGTCGGGTATTCCACCTCTTTTTCGCCGCTTTTCTCTGTAAGGAGCAGGATCAACCTGTCGCTGGAAAGAGCTGCATCAATTGCAGCCACCGATTCCTCGCGATTGATGAAAAGCGGCAGGACCATGAAGGGGTAAATAACTGTATCGGTCAGCGGCAGTACAGGTAAGTTATCGGGAAGCTCGAACTTCTCCTCACGGCCCTCATCCCTTTCTGACCGCTGCATTACCTGCTCCGGGCCGGGATCAATCCGATCGATTTCGTCCTTGTTTTTCTCAGCCAATTATCCTCAACCTTATAACTTCTTCTCCATCAGGCGCGATCTTCGGAAGCGTGATTCTCAATTCTCCGTCTTTAAGGCTGGCCGTTGCCTGTTGTGCATCGGCATCCTGGTCCAGAACGATCTCACAAGCGAACTCGCCGTACAAGCGCTCCATGCAGACAAAGCCGCAGCCTCCCGACGGAACACTCGGCGGGCGTTTGAAGCCCTTGACGTAAAGCACGCGTTCCCTGATTTCGGCAGACACGTCTAGAGCGACAACGCCCGGGAGTTCGAAGATGATTTCCAGCTCGCTCTCACTTTCGATAATATCAACGTTCGGTCGCCAAACGCCCGGCTTCTGAGCCAGACGCAACCGTTCGAGTTCCCGCAGCTGACGAAAGAGCGAGCTGAGTTGGCTTTCTATGTGTGAAATACCGATGAGATCGTCAATCATTTAATCAGAATGTTGCTTAAAGATTTTGTCGACTTCCGATTTTAGTTCTGTAATGTCACCGAAATCGCGATAAACCGAGGCGAAGCGCACATACGCGACTTCGTCCATTTCGTGCAGTCTCTCGATTATATAGTTGCCGATCACCTGAGACTCGATCTCCCTGCCGGGCGCGTCGTGGAGCATTGCCTCTATCGCGTTGACAATCTCCTCCAGCTGCGACATCGATATCGGTCGCTTCTTGAATGCCAGCACCAGGCCCTTGAGAACCTTCTGGCGGTCAAACGGCTCGCGGCGGCCGTCGCGCTTGATTACCATGTAGTCGATGTGGTCGATCGTCTCATAGCTCGTGAAACGCCTGCTGCAGAGATTGCACTCCCTGCGGCGGCGAATTACTTCTCCTTCGCGGCTCTCTCTAGAGTCAACCACCCTGTCGTTGTTCCCCCCGCAAAACGGACATTTCATCTGATTCCCTCCACAGCAATATGTAGTGATTTCGGGACCGCCCTGTTGCAAGTTTAGCGCCCGTTACAATTTATGGCAACAATACACACCCCACCCCGACAGACTTGCCAGGTCATCTCGGGAGAGTTAACATGCCGTCTCTCTGAATACGGTGCTGACAGTGACTGAAGAACTTATAGATATCACAGTATCGATACCGATCTACAATGAATGCGAGAACATCCTGCGCATCATCGATGAGCTGATGCCGGTGCTGGAAGGCTTGGGCCGGAGTTTCGAGATTCTGTTCGTCGACGACGGCAGCGAAGACGGCTCCTTCGAAATCCTCAAGGAATTGGCGCAACGCGATACACGGATCCGCGTCATCAGGTTCCGCCGTAATTTCGGCCAGACCGCCGCGCTCGACGCCGGTTTCAAGGAGGCCCGCGGCGAGATCATCATCACGATGGACGGCGACCTGCAGAACGACCCGGCCGACATCCCACGGCTGCTGCAGAAGATGGAGGAAGGTAATTTCGACATAGTCAGCGGCTGGCGCAAGGATCGCAAGGACAAGTTCATCACCAGGCGGATTCCCTCGATCATCGCCAACAGGTTGATTTCAAAGATAACCAGCGTCCTCCTGCACGACTATGGCTGCACACTCAAAGCCTACAAGCGTGAGCTGACCAGGTATTTCAACCTTTACGGCGAGATGCACCGCTTCATCCCCGCCATCGGGCGCTTCATCGGCGCCTCGATCGCGGAGTTGCCGGTAAATCACAGAGCCCGCAAGTTCGGCAAATCAAAATACAACCTCTCCAGAGTCGTTCGGGTTATTCTCGATCTGCTGACCGTGAAGTTCTTCAGCGGCTACCTGACGCAACCGCTCAAGATCATCGGGCGAATCGGACTGCTGTTCTTCCTCGTCGCTTTCGGCGCGCTCGGATGGGTGGTGTTCGATAAGGTAGTCAACAACCAGGACATGACCAACAGCCCATTCTTCTTCCTTTCCATTCTGGGATTCTTCAGTGGCCTGCAGCTTATGGTGTTCGGGCTGATAGCCGAGATTCTCGTGCGAACGTACTACGAGAGCCAGAACAAGCCGACATATAATATAAAAGAGCGGATTAACTGATCCCGGGGGAGTTGTTACTGATGGGCGTGGAGCCTGACGATAATGGCATCGGTCTCGAGTCGCGGAAAGAACTTCTCGGGATCGCTAGGGAATCTATGATCTACTTCTTGAAGCATCGTAAGCATCTTCCCTACGATTCCAAGAAACCTGAGTTGTTGAGCCATTCCGGCGCATTCGTGACTTTAAAGAAAGACGGCCAACTGCGAGGCTGCATCGGTTACATTACCTCGGAAAAACCGTTATACCTCACTGTCATCGAAGCGGCCGTATCCGCGGCTTTCAACGATCCGCGATTCCCCCCGGTGCGCGATGTCGAACTCGACTCGATCGAGATAGAGATTTCCGTACTCACTCCTCCCAAACGCGTCGATGATGTCGCCGAAATCGTCCCCGGACGCGACGGATTGATAATCAGCGACAGCTTTCATCGCGGCCTGCTTCTGCCTCAGGTCGCGACTGAGTATGATTGGGACCGCGAGACGTTTCTCAGCCATACCTGCCTCAAGGCGGGCTTGCCCGAGGATGCCTGGAAATCGGGGGTGAGTATCGAGCGATTCGAGGCGCTTGTGTTCAACGAGGCCGATCTCAAGTAGTTAGACTGAAAATTGTCGTACATAAATCGGCCGGCTGAGTTTTGTCAGCCGGCCGCTCATGTTGACAGGGCGAAACGATCAAGAATCGATCTGGAGATTGTTCTTCACTGAGATCACACCGAAAACTTCCCTCGCCCGGATCTCTGCGATGCGGCTGTCCATCCGGTTGGCAACCCTACCCTCGAGTGTGATGCGACCGTTCTTGACAATCACGTGGATGGAGCGCGGGAAGTTCTCGATCGCGTAGCGGAGCATTCGCGAGTCGCGATAGATATTTCTGGCAACTATGTAGCGGATCCTGCTGTCGGCCGAGGACACAGGCAGCGTTTCGATCCGGTTAACCACTTCCCTGACGCCTTCGACATCTTTAAGAATCGATTTCTCGAAGGAGTTCTTCTTATGGGGAGAGGTAACCTGACCCGCAAGCGTAACGACGCCGTCCTTGACGGCGATCTCGACGTTGTCAAAGACCGTGAAGTAGATGTGATGCTGGATCGTGCGCACGGCGTCGGCGAGGATGACCTCGTCGCTCTCCGTTTCTTTCGACTGTGCTGCAAGCGGAACTGCCAGCAGTGACAGACCCAAAATGGCGGCAAGTATCTTTTTACTCATTCTTATCTCCTGGTTTTCAAGTCCTCAGGATTAAATCTAGGGGAGATCGCATACGCCGACTGTAGTGATCATTACGCGCGATTAACGGCGTTACAGCAACAAGATAGCCCGATAAGGCAGGCTGCAAACCGGGAGATTGAAAAACCAACTATTCGACAGCGAGATTGTTTGTGACGTTCAGCACTCCACCGACTTCCCGGGCAATCGATTCAGCCAGGCGCCTGTCCATTTCGGTATTCACAACTCCTTCAAGTGTCACACGGCCGTTGCGAACTATCACGTGGATCGGCTTGGGAAAGTTGGCGATCGCGTATCTAAGCATCCTGTCGTCGTTGTAAATCTTGTAGGCGATGAGATACCGGATTCTGTCGTCGGTTGCTGATGGCGGTAGAATCTCTATTTCGCTTTTGACTTCCTTTACTGCCTCTACATGCTTGAGGATGGACTTCTTGTAGGATTCTATCTTGAAGTCTGCAGTCACCTGACCGAACAGAGTCACCACCCCGTTTTCGAGCTTGAAGGCGAGGTAGTCGTAAACCGTGTAGAACACATGTCTTTCGAGGACATTGCTGACATCAGCGGCAATTACCTCGTCCTTAGTTTTTTCTTGTTCCTGCGCCAACCCGCCGATGGCGGTCAGCAAAATGAGAGACGCAGCCGCTAAAAGCCTGAATTTCACCATTTCCAACCTCCTAGTTACGGGTATGGAGAGTGTGCTGAAGAATCCATCGCGTTGCATGTTCTGTAATTAAATACCCCCGCGTTATCTCTGATATTCCCTATTTTCCACCAACTCCACGGAAGTTGGGTGGGTAAAGCAGCGCGGTGATTTCTTGCTTATAAAAACGGAAGAAAGTATCATGCCGAAGTCAATGATCACTGGAAGAACGATTGGCATTCGTGCCTTTTCTGTCAGGATATCAACCAAACCGAGGTGAGGGATGAGACAAGCTGTAATTCTGAGCGCGGCAAGGACCGCCATCGGTAGTTTTCAGGGCACCCTATCCTCCTTGAGCGCGACCCAGCTTGGGTCGGTAGCTATCAAAGAGGCGATAACACGTTCGGGAGTTGAGCCCGCCAAGATCGACGACGTAATCATGGGAAATGTCGTGTCTGCGGGCCTCGGACAGGCTCCCGCGCGCCAGGCGGCGATACACGCCGGCGTGCCGGTGGAAGTCCCGGCGATGACCATCAATAAGGTTTGCGGCTCCAGCTTAAAAGCCGTGGCTCTGGCTACCCAGTCGATCAAGCTGGGCGATGCCGATATTGTGGTGGCCGGCGGCATGGAGAGCATGAGCAATTGCCCGTATATCCTGCCGAAGGCTCGCACGGGTCTGCGGATGGGCAACGGCAGCGTGGTCGACCTGATGATCCATGACGGCCTCTGGGATTCGTTTAACGATTTCCACATGGGCGAGACCGGCGAGATCGTTGCCGAGAAGTACAACATCTCGCGCGAGCGCCAGGACGAATACGCCTTCAACAGCCAGCGCAAGGCGGTGGCTGCGATCGAATCAGGCAAGTTCAAGGCGGAGATCGTGCCCGTCGAAGTCCCTCAGCGCAAGGGCGATCCGATAATTTTTGAAGTCGACGAGGGGCCACGTGCCGGCACCACAATAGAGAATCTGGCCAAGCTCCGCCCCGCTTTCCGAAAGGACGGTACTGTGACGGCCGGCAACGCTTCCACGATCAACGACGGAGGCGCCGCGCTGGTAGTGGCCGGGGATGATACGGCCGTTGCGCTTGGAGTCGAGCCCTTGGCCCGGATCGTCGGTTACGCCGTCAGCGGCGTCGCGCCCGAGATGGTGATGATGGCTCCGGTGCCTGCGGTGAAGATGCTGCTCGAAAAGATCAACTGGACAATTGACGACGTCGAGCTGATGGAGCTCAATGAGGCTTTCAGCGTCCAGGCTGTAGCCTGCTGCGGGGAGATGGGTATCGATTTCGAGAGAGTGAATGTTAACGGCGGAGCCGTGGCGCTTGGGCATCCGATCGGCTGCACGGGAGCACGTATCCTGACAACTCTTATCTACGCAATGATAGACCGCGGAGCCGCGAAGGGTGTGGCGGCGTTGTGCCTGGGTGGCGGCAACGCGGTGGCCCTGGCTGTTGAGCGTTAAGCGGGGGAACGGATTACGGAGGGAATGATATGGAAATCAAGACAATCGGCGTGATCGGCGCCGGTCAGATGGGAGGCGGAATCGCACATGTTGCGGCCTTCACCGGTTACAAGGTGATTCTCAACGATGTCAGCGACGAGATTCTCGAGAAGAGCGTTAAAGTGATCGACAAGAATCTACAGCGCGGCGTCGACAAGGAAAAGTTCAGCGCGGAGGAAAAGCAGTCTGCGTTGGATCGGATTAGAACCAGCGCCGATTTGGGAGCGCTCAAGGATGCCGATTTCGTCGTAGAAGCGGTGATCGAGAAATACGACGTCAAAGCCCAGTTATTTAAGAAGCTTGATGAGATCTGCCGCCCCGATATCATCCTCGCTAGCAACACATCCACGATCTCGATCACCAAGATCGCCGGAAACGTGGCGGATTCGAGCCGGGTAATCGGCATGCATTTCATGAATCCCGTGCCGGTGCTCAAGCTGGTAGAGGTGATTCGCGGACTGGCGACCAGCGACGAGACCTTCAAGGCGACAAAGGACCTGGCCGAAAAGCTCGGCAAAGTGCCGATCGAGGCGAATGACTACCCAGGCTTCATCTCCAACAGGATACTTCTGCCGATGATCAACGAAGCCGTATATTGCCTGATGGAGGGCGTGGGCACGGTTGACGCAATCGACGGTGTGATGAAACTCGGCATGGCGCATCCGCTGGGCCCACTGGCGTTGGCCGACCTCATCGGCCTTGACACATGTCTGTTCATTATGGAGGTCCTCTTCGAAGGCCTGGGTGACAGCAAGTACCGCCCCTGCCCCCTGCTTCGCAAGTATGTCGATGCGGGTTATCTCGGGAGAAAGACGGGCAGAGGATTTTACACTTATTGATCAGGGCTGGGAAAAGGCGGTCTGTTGAACGGCCGCCATGGGAGTAGAGCTGCAAGTGATCCGGCGGCGGGCGATGATTGTTTTAACGCTGTTTGCGCTCGCCGCAGGTTTCTCTGTTTTCCCCACCGTGGCGATACAGACCAAGCAGGACCGCGAACATCAACTGCGCCGTCTCGACATGGAGATAAAGCGCCTGCGGCAGGATATAACCTCGCTCGAAGGCGACGAGGAGTCCACGATCAGAGTGATCGAACGGCTTCGAATAGAGTATCGAATCCATACCAAAGAAGTTGAGCGTGTCGGGCTTGAGATTATCTCGACTGAGGAGAGAATATCGGAGCTGAACAAGGAAACCGCCGTCCTCTCAGATTCTCTCGAATCGCGTCAGGAGCAATTAGGATCGATACTCCGCCGGCTATATATCAGCGGCCGCCAGGGACTTCTGCGTGCGTTGTTGTCCGTACCGAAACCGCAGGAAGTGGGCCTCGCTCAGAGTTATCTAGCCGCAATAGCCGGCCGCGAAATGAAATTTGTGGAGCAGTACAGAGCGGATATCGGCGCGCTGCGCCGGCAGCAGGACGACCTCAGCACAGCGAAAGCGGATTTGGAAAATTTGAGGCAGAGTGAGGAGCAGCACTCGCGTGAGGCTCTCAGGTCCGAAGCCGACCAGCAGCGGATGTTGGATCAGATTCGCTCAAAACGAGGCATTTACGATAAGGCATTACAAGAAAAACTTACGGCACGCGAAAATCTCAAACAGTTGATCAAGGAAATCACCAGTGCCGAATCTCAAGTGGCCGCATTAAATTTCGCCAACGCACGCGGTCGGTTGGCGTGGCCCTGCCCGGGCGAAGTCATCGCGACCTTCGGTCAGATTCGCGATCAAGTCTATGACGTCGTGCTCGAGAACGACGGTATAGACATAAAAGCACCGTTGGGGACGCCTGTGAACGCGGTCTTCGACGGCAAGGTGGTGTTTCGCGACTGGACCGATGGGCGGGGCAATATCGTTTTCCTCGATCACGGCAGCAATTACTACAGCATTTATGCGCACCTGGACCAGTTCAGTGTTAACCTGGGTGACCGGGTGGCCGCCGGGCAGCAGATCGGGAATGTCGGTCAGACCGGTTCGCTCAAGGGAGCGATATTACATTTCGAGATCAGGAGGCATGCCGACGCACTCGATCCGCAAAGGTGGTTGAAAAGACGTTGAGATAACTTCGCTGCCCTCAGGATGGAAAAGAAAACCCAATAAGTATTACAATGGTACAAACTTGTTGAGAGGCTGCAACGTGTTGAACCGTAAAATCAGATTCGTCATGGTGCTCACCTCGGCCCTTATGGTCGCCGCCATCACATTCGGCGTGCTGCTCAGCCAGGTCGACGAGCGCGAGGATATCTACAAAAAGCTGGACATCTTCATCGAGGTGATGAGCCACATCCGCAGCGACTATGTCGAGCCCGTCAGGACAACAATGATCTTCGACGGCGCGCTCAAGGGCATGGCCAGGATGCTGGATTCGGAGAGCAGCTACTTGACTGCTGAGGAATATCATCAGTACCAGGAAGAGCTTCCCAAGCGCGTGGCCTCGACCGGCATAGAAGTTGTTAAAAATCCCCTAAACGGTTACGCCCAGGTGGTTTTCATTAGACCCGAATCACCCGCGGACAGCTCAGGCGTTTTCGTGGGAGATCTTATCAGGGCCGTCGATGAGCAGTCGACGCGGGAACTACCGATCATGATGATCGAATTGCTGATGAGGGGAGAGCCCGGCAGCTCCGCGAGTTTCAGTATCGTGCGGGCAAACATGCGCCAGTTTCTGACTTTCGATGTCGAACGGAAGATACTTCCGCAGCGGAAAGTAAGCTGGGAGAAAAAGGATGGGGCCGGATACATACACATCCCCTCCTTCGATCTGGGAACCCTGGAAGCAGTGCAGTCGGCCGGCAATGAATTCAAGGCTGAATCCATCTCTGATCTGATCATCGACATCCGCGGCAATCTGGGTGGAAACCTTGAAGAAGCCGTGCATGTTGCCGATCTGTTTATCAAAGAGGGATTGCTGGTTTCGCTGAAGACAAAGCAATCATCAACTGAATACACAGCCGACGAATTTGCATATGATTTCAATATCTACTTGTTGTGTGACGAGTCAACCGGTAGAGCCGCCGAGTTCTTCGCGGCGGCGCTTTCAGCCCAGGACTTTGTAGAGGTTGTAGGGCGAAACACGCTGGGTATCGGAACGATTCAGAAGAGTTTGGAGCTCGAAGAAGGCGCTTTGCTGAACATCTCGTACGCGCGGGTTCTCGGCCCGGGTGATCTCGACATAAGCGCGAGCGGTATCGTGCCGGACCATGAGGTTCCCAAGACAACCGGTGAAAAGGAAAGCGATGAAATCCTTGGAAAGGCGCTGGAATTAGTTCGGAACGCTGACACAACACAACAATTAGCGCTTTCTTTGGCCAGTTGACGGCTCAATTTTAGTCATGCCCTCACCTATCGGTCGAGCCAAGATAATATCCTGGATTATTGGGGCCGCTGCCCTGTGGGCGGTTGCCCTGTTGCTGATATTTCAGCACTTGATGTTCAGCGACCCCATGGGCAGGTTCGAGGCACAGCGTGCGAATCTTAACAGCGACTTGAGGGGAGTAATCATCCAACTGGGGATCAGGCCGGATTCCCGTTCCGTGCAGGAAAGCAATGAGCTGCAAGGTGACAATTCAAACTCCTGGAATGCGCTGAATTGGCGCATACGCCTGCCCGAAGGCTTCGACATCCCCCATGCCCGCGCCCGCCTCACAGCCGCGATTACGGAGTCGAATGCCAGGCCGATGGTCCGCTGGTCTCCCGAGGATGCGGAGCTTCCACTTGTTGTGGAGGCTTATATTGGGGAACGTCTGTCGCACAGGTTGTTGTTTGTACCGCCGCAGCCCGAGAAGCCACTGTATTCTCTGGATGCACAGGCCTTTCTTGGCACCCGCTGGCAGTTGTTGTCGGGACAGCAGCTCGAGCTCGACAGCCATCTCTACAGCGAATTGTCGGCGATGGAATTGAACGGCCCGCCTTTGTTGATTCGGGAGTTTTGGCAGAGTCCCCTGCAAGACGACGCGATAGGCTCGAAAATTCCCCACTGGGTGATCAGCGTGCAGAACGGTCTGCCCCCTTCTGAGGCTGTCGAAGCCCTGCGAGGCCGTATCGAGCTCGGAGAGATGGACGGTGATTACTCCTACTTCGGCGAGTCGCTGGCGGTCGATGTTTCGCTGAACGGAGAGGTGAGTCATCGACTGATATTTACCGATACTCCTGAAGGACGGGGGCTCAGCCTCAAGAAAATCAACGGCGAAAGGAATGTGCTGCTGACCCCGCCGCGCGTCGCAATCATCATCGATGACATCGGGTTCGACAGCGAGATGGCGCGGCGGCTTATGGACATCAAGGGCCTGAAGCTAACTTTATCAATTATCCCCTATCAGGCTTTCTCGACCGAGATCGCCGTGCGCGCGCATCAGCGCGGGATCGAGACAATGGTTCACATGCCGATGGAGCCCAACGACTACCCCGCGAACAATCCAGGCCGCGGTGCGATACTGGTAAACCTCGAAGACGATGTGCTGGCGGCGAGAGCTGAGGCCTATCTGGGAGCAGTGCCGCACGCCAGCGGCGTGAACAATCACATGGGCTCTCGCGCTATGGCTGACGGGCGCGTAGTTAACCTCGTTCTCTCATCCATCGCCAAGAGGAATCTCTACTTCATCGACAGCCGTACCTCGGCCCAAACTCTCGGATTCGAGACGGCCCGTATACTTAACATCCCGGCAGCCGAACGCGCCGTGTTTCTGGATGAGATCGATAACAGTGATGTAAACTATCGTCTCGAGATGTTGCGCAAGTTGATCCGGCTTGCGAAGGAACGGGGCGTCGCCGTTGGCATAGGCCACCCCAGCGAGGAGACCCTGGAGGCACTGAGGATCGCAGCGCGGGAATTCCTCGAAGCCGGAATCGAAGTGGTTTTTGCATCTGAAATAGTGTCCTGATTTTTCTACCTACATGGAGTAACCAAGTGAGTGAACTGAAAGACCCGCAGTATTACGATATCGTAATTATAGGTGGTGGCCCGGCAGGTTTGACGGCGGGGATGTATGCCTCGCGCGCCGCTCTGAAAACGGTTCTGCTTGAAAAGATGATTCCGGGCGGCCAGCTGAACAATACCCATAGGATCGAGAATTATCCCGGATTCGAGAGCATTTCCGGTGCTGAACTGGCCGAAAAATTCGCCAATCATGCCAAAGCCTTCGGCTGCGAAATCCGACAGGAAACTGTGGAAGAGATCAGTTGCTGCGAGGACAATTACAAGTCCGTGCGAACCGATCGGGGGAATTACAAGGCAAAGGTGGTCGTCATGGCCCCCGGCGGTGTAAACCGTAAAATGGACGTCAAGGGTGAGAAGGAGTTCACCGGAGCGGGAGTCAGCTACTGCGCCATCTGCGACGGCGCCTTTTTCAGGGATGAAGTCATCGCAGTTGTCGGAGGCGGCGATGCGGCCGTAGAAGAGGGAATGTTCCTCACTCGCTTCGGTTCGAAAATCCATATCATTCATCGCCGCGACGAGTTGCGCGCCAAGGTGAGCCTCCAGAAAGAAGCCTTCGCCAACCCCAAGATAGAATTCGTCTGGGATTCGGTTGTGGACGAAGTATGCGGCGATCAGAGGGTTACTCACGTCAATATCAAGAACGTCAAAACCGGTGAGATTTCACGTCTTGATGTCGGAGCGGTGTTCATCTTAATCGGCTTTGTACCAAACTCCAATCTAGTCAAAGACGCAGTAGAACTAAATCCCGAAGGTTATATCGTGACCAACGACAAGATGGAGTCTTCCATTCCGGGCCTCTATGCCATCGGCGACGTCAAACCGAACATCTGCAAGCAGGTCAGCGTCAGCGTCGGCGAGGGTACATTGGCAGCGGTCGATGCCGAGCGCTATATCAATCATGGTAGAACGCAAGGCTGGTGGGACTAGGCCGATAAGCACTTGCCAACGGCGGCTTTATCAATATATAGTATATTGTACTGCTGAGATTACTATCTCTACGGCAACCTGAACCAAATCATCCGGTTTAGTTCGACCGGATCAATGGATTTATTGCTATTGGATTTAAGAAAATGGTTGCTCGCAAAGGATCTATGACTTTCCTCGAGGCCGCCAAGAATGTACTCGAGGAGATGAAAGTGCCGATGCACTTCAAGAAAATCACCGA
>Ga0307379_10000894_pt1 | contig 48449 bp, 35 predicted proteins | sample UN2MG_FD_202237 | JGI IMG/M metagenome (GOLD analysis project Ga0307379, IMG submission 202237) | Soil microbial communities from Risofladan, Vaasa, Finland - UN-2 | ecosystem: Environmental > Terrestrial > Soil > Coastal area > Acid sulfate soil | place: Finland: Risofladan, Vaasa | collected... | reverse complement strand
AGGGCCGGGATGTTGATGTTCACGAGCGCACCCGGGCCGGGGCGCGCGGCGAGGAACTGTTCGACGAGCCGCCGGCCGATCCGGGCCGCGCCGTCGAAATCCACGGCGTCGGAATCTTCGAGGCTGACGGCAACCGACGGCACGCCGTAGAACGCCCCCTCGACGGCCGCCGCCACCGTGCCGGAATACAGGACGTTGATGCCGACGTTCGCCCCGAGATTCAGGCCGCTCACCACCAAGTCCGGCCGCTCGGGCATGAGTTCCAGGAACGCCAGTTTGACGCAGTCGGCGGGGCTCCCCTCGATGCCGAATCCGCTCGCCCCATCGCCCAGGTCCATGCGGTGGCAGAGGACCGGCTCCGTGAGGGAGATGGAGTGGCCGACGGCGGATTGGGACGTGGTCGGGGCGACGACCACGAGGTCCCCCAGGCCGGCCAGCGCCCGGCGCATGGCCACGAGGCCGGGCGCCATGATGCCGTCGTCGTTCGTCGCCAGGATGCGCATGTCGGCCTCCCGCCCTGCTCCTGCGTATCTTAGCAGACGGCGGCGAGGAGTCAAATCGCTTGAGGCGGGGGGCGACGACGACTAGGATGGGTGCGCGCGAATCGGTTTGCACAAATAAAGCCCCTCACCGAAGCGTATAGGCAGATAGAAAGGGAAACCATGGCCGACCAGCAGCCGCAACACGAGTTCGAGATCGATCGCGAGGCGGTCTATCAGTACACCCTGGGCTTCACGTCGCTTTTGATTACAGTCTGCGGCATCGGGGCGCTAGGGCTGGGCCTGGTGCTCGGGCCGCTCTGGTACCTGACGCTCGGCCGCTGGGTCCATCGGCGGCAGGTCGATGCGCTGCGTTACTGGCTCGACGGTTCGACGCTGCGGATCAACAAGGGGTTCATTTTCCTTCAGCGCAAGAGCATCCCCCTGGACCGCGTGACGGACGTCGTGCTAGCGCAGGGTCCTTTAGCGCGGCACTTCGGCATCTGGCTGATGAAGGTCCAGACGGCCGGCGCGGGCCAACAGCAGATGCCCGAAGGCGTCCTGGTCGGCCTGGTGGACGCCGAGAAGGTTCGCGACTTCCTCGTCGCGAAACGCGACGAAGCGGCCCAAGGCAACCGCTCCGGCTCTTAAACCCATGCGAGCGGCAACGAAACAGTGGCTGTTTCTGATTCTGTTCGCGGCCACGCTGGCCGTTCTGGTCGCGCTGGCGCTCTGGCAGATGGCCAAGGCGCGGCGCGAAGCGCCCTCGCGCCAGGATCGGTCGCGCCCGGCGAACGTGAGCCGAACTCCCCTGCCCTCACCCAAGCCTTGAACATTTCCCACCCAGCGCGTAAAGTAACACGCTGACGGACCCTTCCGTGAACCTGGGAACGAAGGAGGAACGCCGCTTGGCCAAGACCACGTCGCGTAAGAAGGCGCCGCGAAAACCAACCCGCGCGAAAGCGGCCGACGTCTGGTTCGCCTCGGCCGACGTCGCCGAGTACGACCCGGAAGCGAGCCTGCCGGCCAAGTTCCAGCGGATGCTCCAGCGCCTTCCGATGGAGCGGATCGCGTCGGGCGCGGTCGTGGCCCTCAAGATGCACGTCGGCGACAAACTGGGGTACACCACCATCCCGCCCCTCTTCGTCCGCCTGCTCGTCGAGAAGATCCGCGAGGCGGGGGCGAAGCGCGTCTTCATCACCGACGGGTCGAGCACGTTCTGGGGCGCGGCGGCCCGCGGCTACACGGCGGAGGTGATCGGGGCCCCGGTTTTCGGGGCGGCCGGCGTCGCCGACCGATACTTCTACACCCACAAGGTCCGCTACAAGACGCTCCGCGCGGTCGAGGTAAGCGGCAACATCGAGGACGCCGACGCCCTCGTGAACCTGAGCCATTTCAAGGGTCACGGCGACTGCGGCTACGGCGGGGCGTGCAAGAACCTGGCCATGGGGTGCGTGACGAACCGGACGCGCGGCGCCCTGCACCACCTGGAAGGCGGGCTCGCCTGGGACGCCACGCGATGCATCGCCTGCAAGAAGTGTGTCGAGGCGTGCGAGCGCGGCGCCGCCCAATGGAAAGAGGGGCGGCTCGAAATCCTCTGGCACCACTGCGTCTATTGCCGACACTGCATGCTCGTCTGCCCGACGGGCGCCATCAAGATCCGCGGCGGCGGGTTCAAGGCGTTCCAGCACGGCCTGGCGCTGGCGGCCAAGGAAGTCCTGCGGACGTTCGACCCGCGGCGGGTCCTCCACATCAACGTCCTCACGAACATCACCCTCATGTGCGATTGCTGGGGCTTTTCGATGAGGCCGCTCGTGCCGGACGTCGGCATCGTCGCCTCGACGGACATCATCGCGGCGGAAAAGGCGAGCCTCGACCTGACGCGCGAGGGAGAGCCTCTGCCGGGGAGCCTCCCGAAAGGCCACAAGGTCCTCGCGCTCCCCGGTCGGCACCTGTTCGAGCGCGTGCACGGCAAGAACCCGTACGGCCAGGTCGAACGGCTCGAGGCGCTCCGCCTCGGCACGCCGACCTACCGCCTCCGCGAGGTGAAGTAGGAAAGTGCCTGAGTGGTTGAGTGCCTGAGTACCTAAGGGGGAACGAACGATGGGAACCGTGCGGGGCGAACCGGGAAAATCGGGGGTCAAGAGTTACCGGGATCTCGTGGCTTGGCAAAAAGGGATGGACCTTGCGGGCCTCGTGTACCGGGCGACGACACGTTTCCCCTCGGAGGAACGCTTCGGGCTCGTGGCGCAGATGCGGCGTGCGGCGGTGTCGGTCCCGGCCAACGTCGCCGAGGGGTTCGGAAGAGGGGGACGAGCCGATTTCAGGCGCTTCGTTCTTATGGCGCGCGGCAGCCTGTTCGAATTGCAGACCCACGGAGAGTTGGCCAGGCGTCTCGGATGGCTCAAGGGCAAAACGCTGACGCTTCTGCGACAGGACAGCCAGGAGTTGGACGCGATTCTGAGAGGACTCATCCGCTCGCTTGGGAAAACAGAATAGGCCGAAAGGCCGCCGTGACTCAGGCACTCAGGAACTTAGGCACATAGGCACTCGCCGTTCAATGATCATCGGGGTAGTACGGCTCGATGTGGACGGTGACGTGGGTCGCGCCGGGGACTTCGCGGCGGATGGTCTGCTCGACCTGCTGGGCCACGGCGTGCGCGTCCCGGACGGACATCGCCGGGTCCACTTCCACGTGCAATTCCATGTGGGTTTCCAGACCGCTGCGGCGAGTCATGAGTTTCTCGGTGTCCTTGACGCCGGCGACGCCGGCGGCGACGCGGCGAATGGCGGCGAGGGTCTCGGCGTCGGCGGCCTCGTCCATCAGGGCGGAGCCCGTGCGGAAGAACGCCTTCACGCCCACACCGAAAATAATCACCACGATCGCCAGCGCCGCGATGGGGTCGAGGATCCGCCACTCGTGGCCGAGCACCAGGGCCGCCGAGATGCCGGCCAGGGCGCAGACGCTCGAGAACGCGTCGCTGCGGTGGTGCCAGGCGTCGGCCAGCAGGCTCTCCGACTTTAGGCGCCTCCCCAACCGGTACTTGTATTGATACATCCCTTCTTTGATGAGTATGCTGGCCAGGACGAACCAGAGGGTGAACGTCTTGGGGAAGGATTCGGGCGGCGGGTGGAGGATTTTGGCAATCGCCTGGTATCCGAGGACCACCGCGATGAGGATGAGCATGACGGCCACAGTCCGGGCGGCCATGAACTCGGCCTTGCCGTGGCCGAAGGGGTGCTTCTCGTCGGCGGGTTTTCCTGCGCGTCTCAGGCCCCAGAGGACGACGACGCTGGAGGCGCTGTCGCCCAGGCTGTGGCCCGCGTCGGCCATGAGCGCACTGCTCGTGCCGAGGATGCCGCCCACCAGTTTCGCCCCGCCGAGGAAAATGTTTCCCAGGATGCCGACCCACGCGCCGCGGGCGGCCTGGCGATACGCCGCGGTTGTCTGCTGGCCGTTCATGGCTGCCATTCTACGCCACGGCCGCTGCGCGTGGCGAATGAAATCACCCGGTGCCAAGCGCCCGCTGCCGCCCCTCTGTTTGCGTTATGCTGTTCAAGCCACGAGGTGGCGCGTGATGGTAGCCACGGGCGCAAGCCCGTGGAAATAAAGGCGACGAATTCATCCATTGTTGCTATCTTGTTGGAGCCCCGCAGCCCCGAAGGGGTCCCTCCGGGAGGGCGGTTGAAAGGACCGCCTGATGGGCCACACCTACTCGAATCTCCTCGTCCACACGGTTTTCGGCACCAAGGACCGGCGCCCGACGATCCACGAATCCTTCCGCACGCGCCTCCACGAATACCTCGGCGGCATCGCCCGCGAAGAATTCGGCCGGGCTCTCCGGGTCGGCGGCACAGCTGACCACGTCCACGGCCTGATCCTGCTGCGCACCGACGCGGCTGTCGCCGACGCGATGCGCGCATGGAAGAGCCTTTCTTCCGGCTGGGTTCACAAGACCTTCCCCGCCGCGCAGGACTTCGCCTGGCAGAACGGGTACGCGGCATTCAGCGTGAGCCAGTCCAACGCAGAGCAGGTCAAAAAGTACATCGGCGATCAGGAATCTCATCACCGGAAACAGACGTTCGAAGAGGAGTTTCTGGCGCTCTTGGATCGCCACGGCATCGAATACGACCCGCACTTTGTGTGGGATTGATTCAATCGCCCCTCCCGGGGCTCGAAAAGAAAAGAGAAAAAAAGATATCACCCATCCCCAGATTCCACGGGTTTGCACCCGTGGCTATCGTCAATCGCCGCTCCGCGGCTCATAAATGGATGCCTCGCCGTGCGCCCCCCCACGGCCGGACCTGCCTTCGCCCTTTGGGCTACGGCGGGCAAGCAAGCCCGGCCGTGCCACAATAACATGCTGAAAAACGGTGTCAGGAACCGTTTTTCGAAAAACGGTTCCTGACACCGTTTTTCAGCAGGGCCCAGAACGCGCCGTCGTGGTCGGCGGCGGGGAGGAGTTGTTCGCTCGCGGCCAGTCGCCACGGACGATGGGCCTCCAGAAAAGCGCGGACGACGCCTTCGTTCTCCTCCACCTCCAGGCTGCACGTGGAATAGACGAGCCGCCCCCCAGGCCGAACGAAGCCGCCGGCGAGGGCCACCAGGTCCAGTTGCCGGCGGGGCAATTCCTCGAGGTCGGCCGGCCGAAGACGCCAACGGGCTTCGACGCGCCGCGCCAGGACGCCCGTATTGGAGCACGGGGCGTCGACGAGTGCGGCATCGAAGCCGCCCGGCGGTGCGGCCTCGGCCAGGTCCTCCGCCAGCGCGATCGTGACGTTCGCCGCCCCGCGCGCAGCCAGGGCTTGCCCTGAGTATCGTCGAAGGGCACGGCGAAGCACCTGGAGTTTTTCCGGGCTCCGGTCACAGGCGACGATGCGGCCCTCGCCGCGCATCGCCTCCAGGATTTGCGTCGTCTTGGTTCCCGGGGATGCGCAGAGGTCGAGGACGGTTTCGCCCGGCGTCGGCTGAATCGCTTCGACGGCCAGCATGGCGGAGGGGTCCTGGATCGTCAGGCTCCCCTCGGCCAGGAGGGATTCCAGTCTCGCCGGGTCCAGGTCCGAAACGTCGAGGCATCCGGGGCGCGGGCCCGGAACGGCGCCCCCGGTGTATTCACCGGGGGCTAAATAAAACATCGGGTTGGCGCGGGCGAAGAGGCGAGGCCGGCGATTGTTCCATCGGCAAACGGCCTCCGCCTCGTCGCCGAACGCGTCGAGCCAGCGCGCGACGAGCCAGTCGGGATAGGAGTAGGCGGCCCCGAGGAAGGCGGCGCGATCCTCGCGCGGATCGGGGAGGACCGCCTCGCCCAGTCGGACGACGCCGCCGTCCGGGTGCGGCACGGCATCCGGGGCGGGAAGCCCGTCGGGTTCGTGGCCGGCGATGAGGCGCTGGACGCCGCGGAGGACGCCGTTCGCGAAGCCGGCGGCCTTGTCGCCCGACTTTTTGCTGCGCACGGTGCGTCGAGCGGCCTGGGCGGCCTCGTTGACGGCGGCATAGTCCGGCACGCGGTCGAGAAACAGGAGTTGAAACGCCCCGAGTTCCAGGATGGCGAGCAGGTCGGGCTGGATCGTCGTGGCGCGGCGTCCCTTGCCGCGGGCGTGGCTGACGAACAGGCGGAGCGTGCGCCGATGGCGGACGATGCCGGCGGCCAACTGGGTCGCGAGGGCGCGGTCTCGCGGCTCGAGGCGGGTTTCCTCGAAGACGGCATGGAGGGCGTCGCGGAGGAAGGTCCGCGTCTTGCGGGCGCGGCGAAGGGCATCGAGGGCGGCGCTGCGGGCGGACGGCGTGGCGGGCGTCACCGGAGGAACCATCGGACGGCCTCTTCAACCTCGCGGAACTCGATGGTCGTGTCCTTGCACGGTCCGCACGGCCACTCGATCGAGCGGGCGAGGACGGCCTTGGGCAGCGAGGCGAAGATGCCCGCGCGCAATTCCTTGCCGCAGGCCACGGCCACGATGGCCTTGACCGACGCATCCGCCGCGCGCTGGGCGGCGAGGCGCCCGCCGGTCGCCATGGACACCTGCACGCCGTACCGCTCGCCCAGTTCGAGGAACCGGGTCACCAGGCACTGGCCGCAGCGCCGGCAGTTGGCGAGGTCGTCGGTGACGTCGGCGTCGCAGGCCGAACGCTGGAGGCATCGGGAGAAAAGGACGAGCACCTCGCCGGGCCGGCAGCGCGTTTGGCGAAGACGAACAGCCAGGTTATTCAAGGCGATGACGGCCCGGTCAATCACGAGGCGCCCTCTCTGGCGGACGCGAAGCGTGCGGCCGGCTCGATGGCGTATCCGTTGACGAAGTCGGCGGCGCTCATGGTCCGCTTGCCGGCCGGCGTGAGGCTGAGGATGCGGACGGCGCCGCGAGCGGCGGCGACGTCGACGCCTTCGCGTCCGGCGACGAGGACGACCCCGGGCCCCGCGCCGCCGGCGGCGCCCTCGAGGAGCCTGGTCTTCGCGAGGATGAGGCGGAGGGGCTCGCGGCCGGCCTTGCGCTGCCACCACGTGTAGGCCCCCGGCCAAGGCGTCGTGCCGCGGATAAGATTGTGGACGTCGGCGGCGGGCTGGTTCCAATCCACCAGGCCGTCGGTCTTCTTGAGGCGCGGGGCGATCTTGACCTGGGTCTCGTTCTGGTGGCGTCGTCCGACTTCGTCGAGCGCAAGTTCGCGGACGACCTCGGTGACGAGGCGGGCGCCCAACTGAGCGAGGCGGTCGTGCAGTTCGCCCGCGGTCTCATCAGGACCGATGGGCGTCGCGCGCTGGCCGAGAATGTCGCCCGCGTCCATGCGGTCGGTAATCTCGATGACCGTGAGTCCCGTCTCGGCTTCGCCGTGGATGATGGCCCAGTTGATAGGCGCCGCGCCGCGGTACTTCGGCAGGAGCGAGGCGTGGAGGTTGACGGCGCCGTAGCGCGGGGCGCCGATGAGCGAAGGGCCGATCTTCTGGCCGAACGCGATGACGAGCAGCAGGTCGGGCGCGACGGCCCGGATGCTCCGGACGGCACCCCGGGCGTTGATGTCTTCGGGCTGAAGGAGGCGGATGCCCCGCTCGGCGGCGAAGCGTTTCACCTGGCCGGCATGGACCGCCCGCCGCCGGCCGGCCGGTCGGGCTGCGCGACGGCCAGGACGATCTCCTGGCCGCCCTCGACGAGGGCGCGAAGCGTGGGCAATCCGAAGGTGCCCGAACCGGCAAAGACGATTCGCATGGGGCGTTCCCGAGACTAATCAGCGGCGTCGGTCCCCTCGGGGGTTCCGCCGACCCTGACCGCCTGATCGATCCGACGCTGGTAGCGGGTCGCCAGGTCGCGGAGCCTGCGCCGCTGCGCCATCCGCTGGACCGGGGACATGCGGTCGACGAGCAGGCGGCCGTCGAGATGGTCGAGTTCGTGCTGAACGGCGCGGGCGAGGAGCCCTTCGGCCTCGAGGTGCTGCGGCCGGCCGCTCGGGTCCTGATAGCGGGCGACGACGCGGGCGAAGCGGCCCACTTTGACGTAGATGCCGGGGAAACTCAGACACCCCTCGTCGGCCTCCTCCCACCCCGCCGTCTCGTCGATTTCGGGGTTGACCAGGACGATTTCGCGTCCGGGCTCGGCATCCGGGGCGATGACAAAGATCCGCTTCAGGGCGCCGACCTGGGGCCCCGCCAGGCCGAGGCCGTTGTTCTCGCGCATCACGCGGGTCATCTCGCGCGCCAGCGCCGCCAGGGCCTCGTCGAAAACCTCGACCGGTTCCGAGAGGTCCCGAAGAACCGGATCGGGGTACAGACGCAGTTCCATGTCGCCTCTCCTCGCCAGATTGCCTTCCCCGCTGGCCCAGGGAGCCCGCAGTCCTTCATTATAGGTCCCTGCCCCGGGGGCTACAAGACCGCTTTTTGGTTGACATATCGGCCGGCAGGCGTAGAGTAATCTTTTCCGGCACGGCTTGGGAATGCGTAAGGGCGGTCCCTTGGCCGGCGGACCCAAACGGAGGCCGTTTCTTTGGCTGAACCCCAGAAGAACGGGACAAAACCGAAGGCCGAAGACGCGCCGGGCGGCCCGCCGGCCGAGCAGGCCCCGACGGATATCCTGGCGGCGGAGGTCCGCTGGCTGGCGGACGGCTGCTTCGACCGCGCCCAGCAGGCCACCGTCCACAGCAACTTCGATTACGCCATCGCGCTGTACCTCGAAGGCTTGCGCTACGACCCCCAGGACATCGAGAAGGGCCATAAGGGCCTGAGAGACGCGGCCGTTCATCGGAAAAGCCAGGGCAAGCGCGGCGGTCTCGCCCGGTTCGTAAGTCAGATCCGTGCGGCGATCTATCAGATGCTGGGCCGCCACAAGGACGCCTTGCTCGCCCTCGAAGCCGCTCTCGCCCACGACCCCCAGAACGTCATGTACCTGACGCAGATGATGCAACTCGCCCGCCGACTGGACTACGTGAATGTCGCCATCTGGTCCGGTGAACTCGCCGCCGAGGAAACCCTCAAAACCAAAAAACCTCAGAAGCAGATTTTCACCACCCTGGCCGACCTCTACGAAGACCAACGCCGATTCCGCGATGCCGTCGAAGCCCTCAACCAGGCCATCAAGATCGACCCCTCCGACCGGACGCTGGACAAGCGGGCTCGCGACCTGGCGGCCTCCAGCAGCATCGAGGACAGCCGCCTCGAATCCGTCACCGACTTCCACGACATGATCCGCGACCGCCGGCAGGCGTCCGCCAGCGCCACCCAACAGGTCATCCGCACCAAGGAACAACTCGACGACCAGTACGCCGAACTCAAGGCTGCTTTCGACGCCAACCCCCAAGACCCCGCCAAAATGCAGGCCCTCGCCGAGTGCGAGGCGCGCCGGGGCAACATCGACACCGCCATGACCCTCCTGAAGCAGGCGCTGGCCCAGTCGAAGGATTACCGGTACAAGGCCCGGATGGACGACATCCGCATGGCGGAGTATCGCACCCGCCTCCGCGAACTCGACGACCAGATCGAGGCCAATCCCGACCGCGCCGACCTCAAGGCCGAACGTAAAAAAATCTCCCTGGAACAGGACGCCTTCGAACTCGCCGTCTATCAGGAACGCCAGCGACAGTATCCGACGGACCTCGGCATCCGCCTCGAACTCGGCATCCGCCAATACCGCAAGGGCCTGTTCGACGAGGCCATCGTCTCCTTCCAGCAGGCCTCGCGCGACCCGAAACGCCACGTCCAGGCCCTCAACCTCCTCGGCAAATGCTTCTACGCCAAAAAACTCTACCAGGAGGCTCAGAACCAGTTCGAAACCGCCATCGAACACCACGAACTGACGGGCGACGCCATGGCCAAGGAACTCCAGTACAACCTCGCCATGTCCCTCGAAATCCAGGGCAAACTGCCCGGCGCCATCGAATGGTTCAGCCGCATCGTCCAGCAGGACTACCAATACCGCGACGCCGCCAAGAGGCTCGAATCCCTCCGACGACGCGCCGAAGAACAGGAAAAACCACTACACCCCTAGCCCTCATAAAGAGGAAGGAGAGTCGTACCCATGCCACGCTCCCTATCCGCCAAAAAACGCGCCCGACAGAACGAGACCCTCCGCATCCGCAACCGCACCATCAAGAGCCGCATACGCTCCGCTCGACACGACTTCCTTGCCGCCGTCGCCGACGCCGACGCCGACAAGGCTCGCGAGCAATTGCTCCAGTGCGAAAAACTGCTCCACCGCGCCGCCAACAACGGGCCCCTGCATCGCAATACCGCCGGACGCATCATCGGCCGACTCCGCAAGCGGCTCGCCGGGATCCAGCGCGCCGCCAACGCCGCCCCCTGACCGCCGCCGCGCCGCGTTCGGCCGCCGCGCGCCGCGTTTAGCCGCCGCGCTTGCGCGGCGCTCGCTGTTCGCCGTTAAGCGTGCGAAGGTTCGCCTATGATCTGCGCCAGCCTCATGCCACGCTCCACCGACGAGGCCCTCCACAGCCTGGAGCGCCTGCCCGCCGTTTTACAATCCGTTCACTCCGCACTCCGCACTCCGCACTCCGCACTTTCTGTTGAATTGCGCCTCGACGCCATCCAGGCCCCCGACCTGGCGCGTCTCCTCGCCCGGCCCCCCTGCCCCCTCATCGCCACCTGCCGACCCAAACGCGAGGGCGGACTCTACGACGGCCCCGAAGAGCCGCGACTCGAACTCCTCCGACAGGCCGCTCGCCTCGGCGCCGACTACATCGACGTCGAACACGATGCCTTCCAGGCCCTCGGCCCCGTCGCTCCCGCCAAACGCATCGTCTCCTACCACAATTTCCGCGAGACGCCCCCCGACCTCGACACCATCCACTCGTCGCTCGCACGACTCGGCGCCGACGTCGTCAAAATCGCCGTCACCGCCAACCACATCCTCGACACCGTTCCCGTTCTTCGCCTCCTCCGCGCCGCCCGCGTCCCCACCATCGCCCTCTCCATGGGACCCCGCGGCCTCCTCACGCGCATCCTCGCCCCGAAGTTCGGCGCCTTCCTGACCTACGCCGCCTTCGACTCGCAGGTGGGTTCGCCGCCCCCCGCGCCTGGTTCGCCGCCCCGCTTGCGGGGCGCTAACTGTTCGCCTTTCAATCCGCCCTTCGACCTTGCTCAGGGCCCTGAGGCTCTCGAAGGGCAATCCGAAATCCGCAATCCGCAATCGGAAGCCGGCCCCGGTCAACTTCCCCTCTCCGACATGCTCAACCTTTACCGCGTCCACCGCATCGGCCGCGCGACGCGCGTCTTCGGCGTCATCGCCGACCCCGTCGCCCACAGCCTCTCGCCGCGCATCCACAACGCCGCCTTCGCCGACGCCGGCATCGACGCCGTCTATCTCCCCCTCTGGGTCGAAGGCGACCCCGCCGCCTTTGTCCGCGCCATGCGCGAATTCGGCTTCGACGGTTACTCCGTCACCATCCCCCACAAGCAGAAGGTCCTGGCCGCAATGGACGACCTCGCGCCCCTCGCCCGCCGCATCGGGGCCGTCAACACCGTCGTCCGCCGGCCCGACGGCTCCCTCTACGGAACGAATACGGACATCTCCGCCGGCATCGCGTCCATCGAGGCCGTCGTCGGAAAGGGTTGGCTCCTCGGCAAACGCGCCCTCCTTCTCGGCGCGGGCGGCCTCGGCCGCGCCATGGCCTTCGCCCTCGCCGACGCCGGCGCCATCCTCACCATCACCGATCTCGATATAACACGCTCCGAATCCCTCGCCTCGGAGGTCGGTGCCGTTGCCGTCCAATCCGCACTCCGCACTCCGCAATCCGCAATACTTCTTAACTGTTCCCCCGTCGGCATGCACCCCGACGTGGCCGCTTCGCCCGTTCCTGCGGAAATGCTGCAGAAGGATTTGGTCGTCTATGATGCGGTCTACAATCCCGCCGAGACGAAGTTGCTGCGCGACGCCCGTGCCGCCGGTTGCCGCACCGTCTCTGGGCTCGACCACTTCGTCCGCCAGGCCGTCGAACAGTTTGAGTTGTGGACAGGCCAAGCGGCCCCCGTCGACACCATGCGCCGCGTCCTGACCGAATCGCTTACCCCGCCTGCGTAGCGCGGGGTTTACTTGTCACGCCGAAGCCATGCGAAGGCGGATCCCCCGCGAAATCCGTGCGCGAGGGACAAGCCCTCGCGCTACACGATCCAACTCCCGCCCCGCGGGGGGATGCCGTTCACGTTCAGCCGGCGGGCTTGTCCCTGTTGCCTTGGGATCCCACCAGGGCACGCCGCGTGGTTTTCCTCCCCGCAGCCGACCCATGCCCCGGCCGGCGCGGGGACTACCCGTGACAGAAAGTGCGAAAAACTCCGGACACTACCCCGCGAAATCGGCTTTCGGCCAAAGCGGCCGTTCCGCGTCCTTGGCGGCCACAACCGCCGTTGGCAGTGCGATGCTCGAAAATGGTTGGGCGACGACCACCGGTCTACCGACGCATCTCGATAGCACGTCCATCGTGGAACTTAGAGCACCTAACAAAATGATCGTGGCTGGGTGGCACTGGCGGCTTGTCCGCCAGTGCACGGGCGGGCAAGCCGCCCGTGCCACCCATTTTGTTAGAGGCTCTTATTTGTTTCCTCTTCCATCGTAGATGGCGTTCTGAGCAGCCACCTGTTTCGGGTCTTCGCTGAACTTGCTGCGGTCATAGGACATCAGGCCGTTGCGCTCGTTTTCCACATCGGTGATCTGCGTCCACACCAATCCGCTGATGCCGGGATTCTTGACCAGCGGCATGTACTTGGCAATCGAATCCAGGTATTTCGCGTAGCCGTACTCGCCGATGACGCTGGCCCGTTCCTTGGTGGGGGCGAGGCATTTCGTGGTGCCATAGCAATGGGCATCCATGATCTGCCCGAGGCCGATGTCGAGCGGATTCCAGCCTTGGTATCCGCCTCCTGGCGCACCACTCTCGGCATTGATGGCGCGCGTTTTGTCCTCCGCGGCGATGTCAGCCATTCGGCGCATGAACGCGCGGATCCCATCGTCCAGTTTGTACCCTCCGGGATTCTGCAGTCCCATCCCCTCGTTGAACACAATCCACGAGACGATCGAGGGATGGTTGAAGCGTCCGGCGATCATGGCCCGCAGTTCGGCGCCGAACTGATCCTGGCGCTGGGCATTGGACGCGGCGTAGGCGGGCGGTTTGGCATGGATGCCGTCCCCGCTGCAAGGCATGTCCTGCCAGACCAGCAGGCCGAGTTTGTCCGCCCAGTAGTACCAGCGCTGGGGTTCGACCTTCACGTGCTTGCGGCTCATGTTGAAGCCGAGTTGCTTGATGGTTTCGATGTCAAAGCGCAGGGCGGCGTCCGTCGGCGCGGTGTAGATGCCGTCCGGCCAGTATCCCTGGTCCAGCACGCCGTTGTGCAGGACAAACGCATTGTTCAACAGGATCCGGGTGATGCCGTCCTTGTCCGGGCCCACCGACACCTTGCGCATGCCGAAGTAACTGGTCACTTCGTCGGCGCCCATCTTGACGGTCAGGTCGTAAAGATGCGGGGTCTCGGGCGACCACAATTGCGCATCTTTAATTTTGATCTGGATGACTTCCCCGGCCTTGCCCGTTGCGTCGGCAACCGGTTTGCCGCCGTCGAGAATCCGGACTTGGACGTTCTCTGCCGGGCGTTTGGCGTCGGGCGACACGCGGCACGTGACACGGACGGCCGAGGCGTCCACATCCGGGACAATCGCGAGCGATTCAATGTGGTCCTCCGCCACCGGCTCCAACCAGACCGTCTGCCAGATGCCCGAACAGGGTGTGTACCAGATGCCGCCGGGCTTGTCGACCTGCTTGCCCCGGGGATAGCCGCCCTCAAAGGTGGGGTCCCAGACGGCGACCACCAGTTCGTTGGGGCCCTCTGGGTTCAGCGCGTCGGTGACGTCAAACGAGAAGCCGTCATAGCCGCCGCGGTGGACGCCCAGTTCCTTGCCGTTCAGATAAACCGTTGCCTCCCAGTCGACGGCGCCGAAGTGCAGAAGGGTGCGCCGGCCCTTCCATGGCGCCGGCGTCTCGAACGCGCGGCGATACCACAGCCGGCTGTCGGCATAGGTCCGGCCGGGGAAGGCGTTGATCATCCTGCCCACGCCGGAGAGCGGCGCTTCGATCGGGAAAGGCACCAGGATGTCGCCCTGGTACGACGCCGGTTGCTTGTCCTCCCTGGCGACGACGCGGTAGTTCCACAGCCCGTTGAGATTCAGCCAATCCTTGCGGACCATCTGCGGCCGCGGGTATTCGGGAAGCACGTTGTCCGGTGAGACATCCGCCGCCCAGCGCGTCATCCCGAACTGGCCGGGCACCGGTTTCCAGTCCGCGGCGACCGCGTAACTCGCCAGCCATAGGGTAGTGAACAGGAGAACGATCTTCTTCATCGGGTATCCTTGACCGGGCGGCGTTCCTCCCCGGTTTCCATGCTCCCCCTACTACTACAGCGCCACTTATACCAGGAGCCGGGATGCGGAATCTCAAGCAAAGCCCGCTGTCAATCCGTAGCGCGGGGGTTTATCCCCCGCGCCCTCCTGCGCGGGGCACAAGGCCCCGCGCTACGTCGCGTAAGTCGCATTGTGGCAAAAGGTTAGGTTAGTTGCCACGAAGCAAGTAGCGCTGGAGTACTACTTCTCCTCCATCATCTCAGCGAGTACGGGGTTCATGGCCTCGGCCCAGATCGCGTAGCCTTTCCGGGTCAACTGCACACCGTCGCCCAGCACGCCATCCTGGATGTTGCCGTCCTTGTCAAGAAGTTTGGCGCCGACGTCGAGATAGCGGATCATCTTCCCATCATCCAGTTTCGCCACGATGGCGTTGATCGCATTCGTCTTCTCGGCGGGCGTGTCTTGGGAGGGAAAAATTCCAAGCAACAGAATCCTGGATTGAGGGCACTTCGTCCTGAGAGACCGCACGACCGCCGTAATGCCAACGGCCACTTCCTCGGCTGTGTTCATGCCCACGTTGTTCGTTCCGATCGACAGTACGATCACCTTGGGGGATGTCCCCGCCAACTCACCGTTTTCCAGCCGCCACAGCACATTTTCCGTCCTGTCTCCGCCTATCCCGAAGTTCACGGCATGGTACTTGCCAAAATGCTTGCCGAACATATCTGCCGGCCACATCTGCGTAATGGAATCGCCCAGGAAACAAAGATCGAACTTCTTGTTCTTGGTCTGACCGACATAGATCGCATGCATGCGCTGGAACCACCGGACGTCGCGGGGCACCGGCTTGGTCAGATCGCTCACAGGGTCGGAAGCCATCATCTCGGCGAGTAACGGGCTCATGGCCTCGCCCCAGATCTCGAACCCTTTCCGGGTCAGATGCACCGCGTCGCGCAGCACGCCTTCCAGAATGTTGCCGTCCTTGTCCAGAAGATTAGCGCCGACGTCGAGATAGCGGATCACCCTGTTATCATCCAGTTTGGAGATGATGGCATTGACGGCTCGCGTCTTCTCCAGCGTCATGTCCCTCTTGGGGAACACCCCCAACAGCAGAATCCTGGATTGCGGGCAACCCGTCCTAAGGGCCTTCACGACGGCCGCAATCCCCACGGCCATTTCCTCGGCCGTGTTCATGCCCGAGTTGTTCGTTCCGATCAACAGCACGATCACCTTGGGGGACGTCCCCACCAACTCTCCGTTTTGCAGCCGCCACAGCACATTCTCCGTCCTGTCTCCGCCTATGCCGAAGTTCACGACATTGTACCTGCCAAAATATTGATTGAACATATCTCTCGGCCAGCCATCCGTAATGGAATCGCCCAGGAAACACAGATCGAACTTCTTGTTCTTTGTCTGATTGACGTAGTCCGCATGTTGGCGCCCGAACCACCGGACGCCGCCGGGCACCGGCCTGGTCGGATCGTTTGCCGACTGGATCACGACCATTTTCACGGCAGCGGCCGGCGCTGCCTGCACGTCTCCGGACTTCCATGAACCCGCCATCGCGGCGACCCGATCGCCGTTACCCGGAAGAGGACCCGCCGCCGGGCGGGAAGGGGTTCCCCCCGGGGGTGCCGTGAATACGGTCTTGTCTTGTGAAACGATCCGTTCGGCCTCGGCCTGCGCTCCCCACGCCTGCCCCAGCGCCAACAGAGCCACTCCCACACCGACTGCCGCGGTTCGACCGATTCTTCCTGCTCTCAAAGCTCCTCCTCCTTTTGTTGTTACCCGGCCACCCTATCACAACTACAAGGACGACGGACCCTTGTAGTCCTCGCCGCGGCTACTCCGCAGCACCGACTGCCGCCAGTTCTCCAACTCGGCCTTCATCCGGTTGACGATCTCCGGGTGCTCGGCGGCCAGATCGTTCTTTTCCGACATGTCAACAGTTATGTCATAAAGATCCCACTTGTCTGGACCGCTTTGGATGAGCTTATAACGGTTGTCATTCCAGGCCAGGCCGAAACCGCGCGCCCAAAAACCGATCGGGCTGGGCCTTTCCTCCATCCGACCGTCCAGGAGCGGCACCAGGCTGATCCCGTCGAGCGGTTCCACCTGATTGGGAACGTCTATCTTCAGAATGTCCACGATGGTCGGATAGATGTCGCTCGTGCAGGCCGACACGTCGGTTACGACGGGCCGCTTGATCCGCGCCGGCCACTCGATCAGCCCGGGCACCCGGATGCCGCCCTCCCACAGCTCGCCCTTCCGGCCGCGGAGCGGACCGTTCGAACCATGAGCGGACGGGGCTTTGGGATCCAACCACGAGCCGTTGTCGCTGCAGAACCAGACCAGCGTGTTATCCGCTATGCCGAGCTTGCGCAATCCCTTGCGCAGGGTCCCCATGCTGCGGTCAACCCCCACCATCTCGCCATAGTACGCCGAGCCGCCGGCCTTCTTGAGGTCCGCGGGCAGGGGCTGGTGCGGAATGTGGGGACTGCCGAACCAGATGACCGCCAGGAAAGGCTTGTCTTGCTTCGCATTCTTTTCGATGAACTCGAGGGCCGCCCCGACGATGGCATCCGACCCGTCGCCCGTCACTTTTTCAGGGACTCCGTTGTGGCTGAAGGTCCAGTCCAGTTCAAAATAGTTGGAAACCGAAAACGCTTCATCAAAACCCATATTGCGCGGCGAGAGAGGATCCGAATCTGGAATCAACTTGCCGGGGCCCGACACCCCGTTCAAATGCCATTTCCCGAAATGCCCCGTGGCATACCCCGCACGCTTCACGGTCTGCGCAATGGTCATCTCCTCCTTTTTTATGGGCACGCCCGGCCAGATGCATTCCATCCGATACGGATGGCGACCGGTCATCACGCTCGCCCGCGTGGGCGAGCAACTCGGATGCGCCGCATAGAAACGGTTGAACCGCATGCCCTTGGCGGCCATGGCATCCAGGGCGGGAGTCTTGATCTGCTTCAGGCCGTTGTAACTCACGTCCCCCCAGCCCTGGTCATCCGTCATGCACAGGATGATGTTCGGATTCCTGGCACGCTCTTCCGCTCGGAGCGCCGACCCGGCGCAGCCGCTCAACCCCAAGGCCAGCGCCGCAGCACTGCTCTTGAGAAATTCTCGTCGATCCATTTTCCCTTCCTTTCTTGGAGCAAACTGCTGCCGGAAATCTTACCACGTCGCGAAGACCAGGTAAAGCCCCGGGATGAGTCCCGGCACGCCGGGACGAATCCCGCCCTGAGCGGAGCGGCTTGCCCTGAGCCTGTCGAAGGGAGCGAAGTCGAACGGGCCGCCCCGCCGTCACGTTTAGCCGTCGGCGGCACGCCGACGGTGATATCCCCGCTCCCCCGTTTCGGTTTTCCCCCAGCAACCTGAACGCGCCGCGCCCCGGTTTATTGCCTCTCGCCGCCTCCGCGCGCCTTGCTTGCCCCGAGCCTCGCCGAGGGGGCCCGCCAGTGCGCTTTTCACCCCCATTCTAGCCCCCAGCACTGCTGGGGGATCCCCTCTTTCCCCTTTACTTTTGCCGAATCCTAGAGTATACTTTAGAGGGTTTAGGGGCCGGCGACCGCACCGTGCGGGAGCAGCCCCTTTTTGTTGGGGGCACGTCTTATAGCCGGATCCCGGTGCAAGGCCGGGCTCGGCCGAGGTTTTCCAATTTGCCCTTGGGACAGAAAGAAAGGGAGGTTGCCATGGGTGCCGGAACCGTGGCGCGCCTGACTGTAGTCGTGGCGGTGTGCCTGATGGCTATCCCTGGAGTGGCGCTGGCGGCCAGCGGCACGTGGACCCTAGATGGCTCAGCCCTTTGGGACGATGCGGTTACGGCTCCCTGGAGCGGCGGCATTGTTGCCGACGGAGCCGGCAATACGGCTGACTTCAGCACGATTGACATCACTGCCGATGTGTCGGTCAGCCTCAATGCCCCTCGCACGATCGGGACGATCATCTTCGGCGACACCGATCCGACGACTACACCCGCGGGTTGGACGCTGGACAACCACGGCACCCCGGCGAACATCCTGACTCTCTCCGGCATCACTGTCAATGCTCTGGGCGCGGGCAAGACCGCGACCATCAGTGCCGACGTTGCGCTCGCGGGCGGCACGGACGTCGTCAATGTGGCGGCGGGCAGTTCCTTGACGCTGGCAGGCGGTATAGACACCGCCGGCGGGAGCGCAACCTTGCAAAAGACCGGCGCGGGTGTTTTGACGATCACCGGGCAGTACTCGAGTGACGGGAACGGTGCTCAGATCAACGTCAATGAAGGAACCCTCAGGCTTACCAGTAACAGTGTCTACGCCGACGGGATATATGCCTCTTGGAACGCCGCCAACGACGTCAACATTGTGGCGAACAATTCTACGATCGACTGTGGCGGCGGGGCTTTCGAGCTGGGAACCGTTAACCTTGCGACTGCCGCGTTCGACATGCACGGCGGATCCCTGACACTCCGTAGTGAGCTTGGGATGGGCAGAGGCATTTTCGGCGGCAATCAGTCCATCGTAACGCTCGATAATGACGCCGTCATCAACCTGAATGATGGCGCGCCCATCAATATGGAGGATAACCAAGGACAAAGTGGAGGAGCCGGGCATTTCGTCCTGCGAAGCGGGGCGGTAAATGGCAGCGATAGTAGCTACATTACGATCGGCATCCATAGCGGCGAAAACGTCTTCGACCAGCTTGGCGGCACCGTCAACTTCCCCAAAAACCAAGGCACCCCGTTCAATGGCACACCCGGGGCCTTGACATTGCAATATCGCATGAGCGTGGCGGATAACTACGCCTGCCTCTACAACCTCAATGGCGGAACCCTGACGACCGGTGCGGTTGTTTCCGGCGACGGCACGCCGTACGTTGACAGCAACAATGCCTACCTCAATCTCCACGGCGGCACCTTGAGCCCGGCGGCAGATGAACCGAATTTCATCCGCACCACGATCACCGGCGCCAGCGCCGCCCGCGGCGCCACCCGTCTGACCGTCTATTCCGAAGGCGCCGTCATCGACACCGACGGATTCGATATCGGCATCCAGGGGCCGCTGAATGCCCCGGAAAGTAATGGTGTCTATGCAGACGCGGGCGGAGGCCTCACCATCGCCGCTGTCAGCGAGGGCGCGGGCTATCAAGCGACACCGCAGATCTTGCTCACGGACCCAGGCACGTCGATAGGCTCCGGCACAGCCACCAGCGGCAGCCCCGTCATCACGGGGCTGAGTTCAACGGCCAATATCCTGCCCGGCGCACGCATCTATGGAGGCAACATTCCATTGGGCGCCCGTGTGGTTTCCGTCGATTCGGGCCTTAATACGGTCACCATGGACCTGCCAGCCTCGGGCAACGGCTCCACCAGCGCCATGACGGTTAAAGGGCAGGCGGCCACGGCTGTTGCGAACATGGAGGACGATGGCACGGGCAACGGAACGCTCAAGATCGTCTCGATCACCATCACCAACCCCGGCGTCGGCTACGCCATCGCGCCCACGGTCAGCCAATCCAATGGGTCTCCCACGACCGCAGCCACCCTCCCCACCCTGACAACCGCTACGAACGTTTCCGGCGGCCTGACCAAGGACGGCCTCGGCACACTGACCCTCTCCGCCACCAACACCTACACCGGCGCGACGACCGTCAACGACGGCACGCTGCAGATCGGCGACGGCGGCACGACCGGCTCCATTTCCACGAGCAGCGCGATTACCGACGACGCCACGTTGGCCTTCAACCGGGCCGACACCATCACGCAAGGCACCGACTTCGCCAGCGTCATTTCGGGTTTGGGAGGCGTCACCCAGGCCGGCACCGGCACGCTGGTCCTCACCGGCGCCAACATCTACACCGGCAATACGGCCGTCGACCAAGGGTTCCTGCAACTCAGCCCCAGCGGCGCCTTCACCATGCTCGTGCAGACCATCAGCCAAAGCGTCGGGGGGGCGGCCAATTTCAACCCCGGACCGGGAATCATCCAGACCACGACCGGAAATTCCAACGGGATTATCGGCGGATGGGCCACCTACGGGTCCGATGATTGGGCCGTCGGAAGCACCGACGGAACCACCCTGACCACCGTCACCGCCGCGACCACCTATACCAACACGTCGTCAGCCCTCGACGACCCGGCGAACTACACCGACAACAACATGAACGTCGACAGCAGCCAGACTCCAACGGATGCGATCACGCCGAATAGCCTCCGGTTCAACTCGGCGGCGCCGCATACGCTCACCCTCCAAGACGCCAACACCATCACGAGCGGCGGCATCCTGGTCGGCACCGGGGTCGGCAACAACCTCTCCAAGATCACAGGCGGCACGCTGACCAACGGCACGGAATTGATCGTCACCCAGAACAACACCGGCAACGGCCTGGAGATCGGTTCCGCGATCACCGGCGGCGGCACGGTGACCAAGTGGGGCGCCGGCACGCTGATACTCTCCGGCGCGAACGCCTACACGGGCCCGACGACTTTGTATGCCGGCACCACCCGGTTCGCCGGCACCATGGCCGCCGGCTCGGCGGTGACGATTAACGGCGACGCCATCGCCCAGTTGGGCGCCGCCGCCGGCTTGCCGGCCGACTGTACCATCACCTTCGGTGCGGCCAGCACCGGCAAACTCCAACTCAACGGCAACAACATGACCCTCGTTGGCCTGAACACCGACGCCGGCACGCCCGGCACGCCGATCGTGGAAAGCGGCAGCGGCGCCGCCGGCACCGATATCCTGACCGTCAACACCTCCACGGCCATCACCTACCCCGGCACACTTCAGAACGGTTCCACCCGCCTGCTGGGCCTGACCAAGACCGGCGCCGGCACGCTGACGCTCAGTAATTCCGCCAACAGCTACAGCGGCGGCACCGTGGTCAACAACGGCACTCTCGAAAACTTCGCCAGCGGGGGGGCCGCTTATTCGCTGGGTGCCGCGACCGGCGCGACGGCCATTTCCATTTATAACGGGGCTACCCTGAAGTTTACCGCGGGGAGCGGTAGTATAGGACTGGACACAGGCGATCGCGGAATTTATCTCGGCCCTGGCCTTCAGACTGTCTACCAACAAGGCAATTTTTGGATCGGATTTGGCGCCATCAGCGGACCGGGAGGGTTGATAATTGATGGGACCGAGAATGGCCCGAGGATGATGTCCGCCACCACTTACTATGGCGACACAAGGGTGCAAGGTACCAACGAATTAAACCTCTACCATCTCCTGGCCCTGCAGAACAGCACGTTAGACTACAACAACTATGGCAGCGTAATTAAATTGAACGCAGGCGCCGGCACCTACGTGTTCGGTGGCCTGAAGGGCGCCCAGGACCTGCCCGCCCTTGCCAGTGGTCAAGGGCTGGCGATCGGCAACAACGACCAAAGCACCACCTACACGGGCGTTATCAGTGGAACGGCCGGCGACCTCGGCCTCACCAAGATCGGCGCCGGCACCCTGACCCTCTCCGGCGCCAACACCTACACCGGCCTGACGACCGTCAGCGCAGGGAAGTTGCTTTACGGCGCCAGCGACGTGATTTCCACCGGCGGCGTGACGGTCAACGGCAGCACCGCCATCCTGGACCTCGGCGCCAACCAAACAGACTCGGTGGGCACCGTCACCCTCCAGGGCGGCGGGCAGATCCTCGGCACCGGGACCTCGGCCCTGACCAGCACCGGAACCTTTGAAATGCAGAGCGGCTCGGTCAGCGCCATCCTTGCCGGCGGCACCGCGATGAACAAGACCACCACCGGCACGGTCACCCTCTCCGGCGCCAACACCTACTCCGGCGCGACGACCGTTTCAGCCGGCACGCTCAAGGCCGGCTCGACGGCCGCCTTCAGCACGAATTCGGCCGTGACGCTGGCAAACACCGCCGGCGCGGTCCTGGACATCACAGGTTTTAACAACTCCATCGGGTCACTGACCGGCGGCGGAGCACTCGGCGGCAACGTGACACTCGGAGCCGCGACCCTCACCGTCGGCGGCGACGGCACGACGACGGCCTACGCGGGTCTGATTTCCAGCACCGGCACCCCAACGACCAGCCTGATCAAAATCGGCGCCGGCACCCAGACCCTCTCCGGCGCCAACACTTACACCGGCGACACAAAGATCGACGCCGGCACCCTGAAACTGGGGAACAATCTGGCCCTGCAAAACAGCGCATTGGATACCTCCGGCGCGGGCACGCTGGATATCACGGCCCTTACCACCCCCACCATGGGTGGTCTGAAGGGTAGCACCAGTCTTGCGTTGCACGCCGGCATCACCGCCTTGACCCTCAACCCCCAAACGGGCGTCACTGCCTCCTATTCCGGCAATCTGAGCCCCGTCACGACGACCATGACCCTCACCAAGACCGGCCCAGGCACACAGGTCCTCGCCGGCGCCAACACCTACACCGGAGCCACCACCGTTTCAGCCGGCATCCTCAAAGCGGGCATCGCCTCCGTGCCGAATACCAGTGGAGCCTTCGGAAACAACTCCGCCGTCACCCTGGCAAACACCGCCGGCGTTGCCCTCGACATCGTCGGCTACAGTACGCAAATCGGTTCTCTCACCGGCGGCGGAGCACTCGGTGGCAACGTGACACTCGGGGGCGCGACCCTCACCGTCGGCGGCGACAACACGAGCCCGCCCGCCTACGCGGGCGTGATTTCCAGCACCGGCAGCCCAGCGACCAGCCTGATTAAAACCGGCGCCGGCACCCTGACCCTCGCCGGCGCCAACACCTACACCGGCCCCACCAACGTCAACGAAGGCACGCTCCTCGTGAACGGTTCTCTGGACTTCAGCTCGACCGTCACCGTCGCCGCCGGCGCCACCCTCGGCGGCACCGGCACCATCTACGGTGCGACGAACATCAGCGGCCATCACACGCCCGGCACTTCGGCCGACATCCAGACCTTCGGCAGCGACCTGGCCTACAACACCGGTTCCGACGTGACCTGGGAACTGGTTGACAACACCGACACGCAGGGTTCGCCCGCGGGGTTCGACCAGATCGAGGTCGGCGGGGCACTCGACTTCGCCGGGACGACCACGCTGATCCTGAAGTTCAACTCTGATGGAACCGCGGTGGACTGGAACAATGCGTTCTGGGACGACAGCCAAAGCTGGCTCGTCTATCAAGTCGGCTTTTCGACGAGCGGCTTCGACGACAACCTGGCGCTGGCCGTCGACGACTGGGAGGACGCAAACGCAGCGCTGTTCAATACGGCTCAACCCGGTAAGTACTTCTTCCTCTCCTCCCCAAGCGGTGATAATGTGATGCTGAACTACCTCCTGCCGGGCGACGCCAGCCTGGACAAGAACACCAACGCCCTGGACTACGTGGTCGTGTCGAACCACTACGGCGCCGGCTCGCCGACGTGGGCCGAGGGCGACGTCAACAACGACGGCGCGGTCAACGCGCTGGACTACGTGACGATCTCGAACCACTATGGTTCGCACTTGCCCGAGCCCGCCACCCTGGCCCTCCTGGGCCTCGGCGGCCTCGGCCTCCTCCTCAACCGAAAACGCCGGTAACCGTCACGTTTAGCCGCGACCCGAAGGGGAGCGCGTGCCGTTGCCGCGTGCTGGCACATTTAGCCGCGTGCCGTTACGGCCGCGGAGAAAGAAGAATCCTGACGAGCGGCGTCCCACGGGGCCGCCGCTCTCTTTTCTTCCCCGCGCCGTGCGCCGCTCGCCTTTCACCCCGCGCGTGCACGCCGTCAACGCCCGCATATGAGCCCCAGTCTCACCGGGGCGAATATGCGGGATGCCGTTCACTCCGCAATCCGAAATCCGCCCTTCGACTATGCTCAGGGCCCTGAGGCTCTCGAAGGGCAATCCGCAATCGTTCCCGCCCACCATTAGCGTCTTGTATTACAGAACGAAAAGCCTTAGGATATTTGCATCGAGGACCCGGATTTCGCCGATGAACTCCTTGACGGGCGGGCCCTCAGGATTGAGGCACGTATAAGGGGCAAGTCCGATAACTGCGCCGAGGGCAATATCGATGGCGTCGTCTAGGACTGTTCCGATCAACGTCAGCTCCAGAGTGCTGCGGCACATCAGCCGGGGCATTTACAGAACCCCTGCTGGCGCTCTGAAGGAGTTGGTCAGCAACGCTTACGACGCCGGGGCGCGACAAGTCACGGTCACAACCGGCTGGCCGACCCTCCAAGAGATCGTCATTACAGACAACGGGAAGGGAATGACGAGCGCGGAGTTCGAGGAGGTGGTGCAGCACATCGGCTTCAGCAACAAGAATATAGGGGAGCAGTTCCGGATCCCCGGAACCAAGGTGAAGCGCCGAACGGTCGGGCACTACGGCATCGGCTTGCTTGCTGTTGGCCAGCTGGCGAGCGTCATGCGGATAACGAGCAAGACCGCCGGCAGCTCCGCAGGCTTCACTGCCGAAATAGATTTCGAGCAATTTGAACAAGTCAAGGAAGGAGGCATCGCGCGGGCTGCGGTTAAAGATGAGGCCGATCTGGAAAGTTCCGACCGCCAGAGGCGGGGTACACCGCCGGTCCTGAAAATTGGAGAGTGTCACATATCTTCGGACCGATACGGGAAGAAAGAGAAACGTGCCTCCTTCACCCGGATCGTTCTATCGGGTATCCGAAAGTTCGTCTATCAAAACCTTGCAGGTGACATGGCAGACTTGAATCCACTGTGGAAGAAGAGCAAAACCTATTCGGCAAACTTCCAAGAGCTTTTGCGTTTGATGCGTGATAATGAAGCAAACATCAAACAGGGATGGTATCCCTATGAACGTCTCATCTGGGAAATGGGCGTCTACTGCCCCGTCCCTTATCCACAAGTCGGCGAGTTTACACCTAAGGGGAAACTGCACCGGGTCGCCCGCCTAGCGGCAGCGCCAGATTTTGACCTGCGAATTGATGGCATCGCCGTCAAAAAGCCCTTCGAGAGTTCGTTCTTTGACGATCCCGATTACCCGGTTGAAGAAGTGTTCCACTGGATGGACCAGCCTTTCACGGATGACCAAAAGCCGCTTCGGACAAGCGGGTACCTTTTGTACAAGAGGAGGATTCGCCCAAAACTATTACAGGGCCTTCTGATACGAGAGAACGGCGTCGCCATTGGCCCGTACGATCCGACCTACCTTCGCTACCCGTTCAATGAAGGTCAGAAGTTCAACCAGATCACCGGCGAGATCTACGCGGAAGGGCTCTCCGGCGCGCTGAACATCGACCGGAACAGTTTCAACGAAACCGATGACACGTATATTGCGCTTTCGTCGTGGATACACAAGAAACTGCAGAAGGATGTTTTCAGTCGTATCAAGGAATTGCAGAGCAGCCCCGCGTCATTTAGACGCTCAGAGAACCGTGAGGCTATTCAAGGCACTTTATCCCTGGCCGCCGACCAAGTGGACGGCAAGGTCCGTACTGTTTCTTTCGAACGGCGGGGGAAAGCGGCGCCGCTCCTATCGCTTCGTAGACGCACCTTATACATTAACCAAGATCACCCTGATGGCTCTGGAAGCAGCGCGAAGCAGGAGAAGGCCTTGCTTGCAGCAGCGCTGGTTCTGAAAGGTATAGCTACTCCCGCCGACATAGCCGAGGTCGATGAAATTGTGCAGAAGGCCAAGAAGGCGTTGAGGGCACGCGGGTAATGGCAGAGACTGTCGACGACATAATGGTGCGCTGTCCCCTGAAGCACGAGGTGCGCGATTTGTTGTGGGTGCCTTACGCCAGGAGGATATGTGCCAGTGGGCCTCTCCGCAAGTATCTGACTTTGTACTCCCCGCCGATGATGGACATCAAGCACCTCCACAGCAAGGGCCTGTTGCGTTCGGATGGCGAGAGCTACGAAGGTGTGGTGGCGGTCACATATAAAGAAGAACACTATGCGGAAGCCATGACAAAAAGCGGGGGCCGACCAGCGCTGCTGCTTTCTGGTAATATCAATCATCTTTTAACACAACCGGACAGCGATGACGCGAGGCGGCTGCGAGGCGAATTCCCGTTCCAGGTCATCAACCTGGACTACACCAAATCCCTTTTTGGCCAAGCCAACAGGCAGTCAGTCTCCGCTCATCTTGAGGCCATTGAGGAGATCGTGCGACTCCAGCACCGAGCTCGTTGCGATGAGTTCGCTCTGCTTCTTACGACCCGTTCCGAGCAAGGCGACAGCCATCACAGGAACCAGTTCACGCGCAGGTTTTTGCGCGATCTCTCTCAGAGGATCGACGACAACCTCGGGCAGAACCCGGAATTCGCGCAGAGCTTCCGGCGGCATTTCGGTCCGGCTGATGGACGGGCTCTCCTTCGAAGCAGGTACGATTCATTCGTGCCATTGGGGATCGCCAAGCTTGTTGCCGGCATTCTGGCGCAGCATAGCTATGAAATCGCATCCGCTGATGGTCGTCTCTTGGTGAGGGATGGCGGAAAGCATGTGCGCTCGTTGCTCCACTTGGCTTTTCACGTACGGGGCGCTGTTCTTCCTAGGACATCGGAGTTGCGAGTTCTCGGCCGCCCGAGGGCCTTCTACTTCGAGCGGACACTCGCGGAGTTTGTTGACAAGATAGGCAACGGCAGCGTCACTTTGCTGAAAGAGAGCGCGGACCGCCGACGGTTGCAGACGAAACACGGCAGGCGTGTCCGTGAACTCGCGATGCAAACCCTCAATCTCCCTGTCCCGGAGCCCAAAACTCGTGGCCAAACGTGAGAGGATCATATGTTTTGACCTCTGCTGCGGGGCGGGAGCCCTGTCAGAGGGCTTCCGCAGCGCCGGTGCCGGGATTCTCGGAGGGATTGACATCAACTCGCAGGCCTTGGCATCTGCAAGGAGGAACTGTCCAAATGGGGCATGGGAGCAGATGTCAATCGAGCAATTGGCCGTAGCGCTGCCGAATTTGAACGGACATCCCTTGCGGGCCGCAAACACTCTGCTGGCTGGTCTTCCTTGCCAAGGCTTCAGCAGGGCTGGCAAGCGAGACCCCGATGACCCTAGAAACTCGCTGTACAAACACCTTTTAGAGATCGTGGCCGCGACGCAGCCCGACTATCTCGTCTTTGAGAATGTCCTAGGGATGACCACAGCCAAAAACAAATGCAAGCTCGAGGCTCTGGTGCAGGGTTTGCAGCGTATTGGATACAGTATTGCCATCAGAATTCTCGATGCGTCGGCCTTTGGTGTCCCCCAGCGCCGAAAGAGAATCTTCTTAGTTGCGGTGCGCGCGGGAAAGGCAGAATGGGTCTTCGAGTGCTTGCGTCCTTCGCATCGCGCCGCGACAGTCCGAGATGCTTTTCGCGGCCTCGCCGGAACACGGGAGACGGCGCGATTGTCACATGTTTTCATGAATCACAGCCGCAAGGTGCGGGTTAAGTTGTCTAAACTCAAGCCTGGTGGCCCGATCTCCTATCGTCGCCTTGTTTGGAATGAAACTGCAGGCACCTTGGTTTCCGGGCACCGGGCTCTTCCGGTGCACCCCCGGCATCCGAGAGCTATTTCTGTGCGAGAGGCAGCAAGGCTGCAAGGCTTTACTGATGCGTTCCTCTTCGAAGGGTCTGTGTCTTCCCAGATAGAACAGGTGGCCAATGCCGTCCCTCCTCCGTTAGCGAAAGCCGTATGCAGCGCGCTCGGACGATACCACGCATATGGAAAGCGGGTTCGTGGCCGCCTGTTCCAAAGGTTGTTCAAGGCAAAAAACTCTGCGCTACGTCGCCGATTAACGAACCTCTTCCGGCAGATTCCACACAGGCGATTCCCGTGGCGGATGACGAAAGACCCGTACCGCATCCTGCTCACAGAACTTTTGCTGCAGCGAACGAACGCCGACTTGGCAAAAACTGTCTGGCGGCCTATTGTGGACCTTGTTCCTGGCCCGCGAGAAGCATCTCGCGTCGATCTGCGATCTCTTGGATCGCTGACTCGCCGTATCGGGATCAGGTCGCGGGCACGGACAATCAAAGAACTGGGCCGCGCGATCTGCAACCGCCACAATGGCCAAGTGCCAACATTTTTCGACGATCTCATGCGGTTGCCAGGCGTCGGCCTTTACATCGCGTCAGCAATCCGTAGCATCTGCTTCGGCAAGCAAGATTTTCCCGTTGATTCCAACGCCTTTCGCTTTGTGTCACGATACTTCGGCGTACGACTACGCGGAACGAAATCGGAGGGAAGGCAGCTACGTGAGTTCATGTCGGGGCTCATGCCCAAGGGCTATACTGCCCAATACGTCTACGGGTTTCTGGATTTTGCTTCCCAAGTATGTCGCCCCATCAACCCATTGTGCGGCGAATGCCAACTGCGCAAAACATGCAGAAGAAATTCCAGGCATTCCGGGTACTGAACTCCGGTCACAATCCCGATTTTCCACACGTCGCTTGCTGCCCCCCTTTCGGGCCCCCCGACCCGTCTGCCCGCCGACTTGTCCGCCATAGCCCTGAGCCTGTCGAAGGGGCGACGGCGGAAGTTTCCCCGCCGTGGCGGGCCGGATCCCTCGCCTTTTCCCTTTCCGCGTTCCGAGTTCCGCGTTCCGCGTTTGAACGCCCCCCAGTCACCCAGGCACTCAGGCACTCAGAAACTCAGGAACTCAGGCACTGTCCGTCCTCTGCTGTTTCTTTGTCAAATGCGAGATTTGCCCGCCCAATTCCGCCGTGCTCTGCGCCCTTGGGGTGGTTTGGCCTTGCGCCGTGTGTCGCCTGCCCTCCATAGCCCGGAGGGCGAAGGAGGGTTCCCCCATCCTCCCTTTGCGTCCTTGGCGCCCTTTGCGGTTAAACCCCGGCCGTCCAACACTGTTTCTTTGTCAAATGCGAGATTTGCCCGCCGACCCCGAATGCCACGCCCCCGACTGCGACTTACATGCGTCCGCGGGAAGTTATGCACATAAAGGTATGCACATGACATGGATGGCAAAAGCCCGAAATCGCCCCTAAAACCCGGTAAAACCGACCCAAAAACGTGAAAAAACCCCTAAAAAAGTCAAAATTCGCGCTAGCCCATCTTACCAATGGTACCCCGTCCGCCGAAAAATCCCCCCGGACGCCACCGCCAGGGCCGGTGGCCCGTAAAAAACCGCCCAAAAATACCCCCCAAAACGCGCGCCAAAAAGTTATCCACAATCGCCGCCGCCCGTAAGTTGAACCTCGGCGATTGGGCACGTGACCGCGACCCTTCGGCTGCGCTCAGGGCGGCGCCTTAGGATCGCGGCTCGAACGGGGCGCGCGGGGCGGCCAAACTGCCGTTTCATTCCGCGTTCCGCATTCCGCCTTCCGCGTTGCGGTTTATCGGTCCGCGCGGGACCAATCGTAGGGGATCTCGTCGGTGTGGGCGGGCAAGCGGTACTCATCGGGCTGGTTGCGGTTGTAGGCCTCGGTGGGCGTGTTGATGATCATCGCCTCGCCGGAGGAAATGCACTTGAAGCCGTGGTAAACGCCCTTGGGGATGCGAAGGCGCACCGGGTTCCAAACGCCCATGAAGAACTCGTTGACTTCGCCGCGGGTGGGCGAGCCTTCGCGGGCGTCGTAGAGGACGACCTTCATCATGCCCTGGACGCAGACGAAGTTGTCGGTCTGCTTCTTGTGGTAGTGCCAGGCCTTGACGACGCCGGGATAGGCGGTCGTCAAATACACCTGGCCGAACTTTTCGAAGTCCGGTTCGTCGGAGCGGAAGATTTCCATGAGGCGTCCGCGCTCGTCGGGAATGGGTTTCCGGGGGGTTACTTTCACGCCGTCTATCATGGCCTTCTCCTCGCCGGGGGGGACCGTCACCGCACCGATGCGGCCGGGCGGGCCACCACCCTGACGTCCATTCTACCGCTCTCGGGGTCTTTCACATACTGAGTTTCCAGGACGATGCCGGCGTGGTGTCGGCACCGCACGACGGGTGGGCCCCCGGCCGGGTCGGGCACCAGTTCATAACTGGTTTCGGCGTCGGGGCGCTTGTCCTGGGGGCACTTGAAGAGGGCGGCGACTTTGTCGCGGTCGTCGCTCGAAACGAGGGTGCCATCGCTGGATTTCAAGGTCCATTTGCCGAGCCGGCCCTCGATGGCCGCCTGGCGGAAGGTCGCCATGTCCTTGACAACGTCGGTCTTGCCCGCCACCCGCAGGAGCAGCAGGCCGAGCCCCCTCAGATGCGATTTGCAATCCAGTTGGGCATCGGGCTGAAGGGCTTCGAGATACTCGCGCCAGCGGTCCTCAAAGGCCTTGTAGTTCGTGCCGAAGGTCCGCTCCCAAGCCCGCTTCCCGTCCTCGCCCCGGGCGATGTAGTAGATGAATTGGAGGAAGGCGGCACGGTACTTCTGGTTCCCGCCGAAGGCCAGGAAGTGGACCATCGCCCACGCTTGGTCGTACTGGAGGGAGGCCTGGGCGGCTTGGGTGTTGACCGCAGCGACCCACTCCTTATCGGTCATGGACAGCATGCGGACGAGGGGGATGAGGCGGCTCTCTTTCATCGCGAGGCGGAGAGAGGCGACGCGGCCAGGCGGTACCTGGCCGACCTCCAGACCACCCCGACGGAACTGGGCGTGCTGGTGGAAGACAGCGAGGCCCTCGTTCAGCCATATGGGGCAATTGTGGCCGATGAAGTGGGCGACGAACTGATGTGTCCCCTCGTGCCGCAGCGTCTCGAGGACAACGTCCAGTGCATTGGCAGATCCCCAGCAGGCCAGGACGTCGCGTCCGGGCATGAAAATGCCGCGAGATCCCTTGGCGGCATCGCCCAGCTCGCGGAGGTACCGCTCCTGGGTGGAAAGGACCAGGACCTCAAACCGCCGAACGGCTTTGGGTTTCTTGACGTTGCCCATGCGGCGATAGAGTTCGGCATAGAGGGCTTCCTGGTGGCTTGCCACGGTCTGGCCCACGTCGGGGCCGAGGTCCGTCCGGACGCGGTAGTGGGGGGTCTCGACGACCAGATCGCCGCCCTGCCTGCTCACAGGCCACCCGGCACCTGCAGCAAAGGTCGGGGCAGTCGCCAGGAAAACCAGCAGCGCCGCTGCGGTCGCCCTCAGGTGGCTCATTTGCCGAACGCGCATACGAATCCCTCGCACGAGGTTCCAGGGAACCTATCTTACTGAACCGGCAGTCTTAATTCAAGGCATCGTCGAAACCGTGTTTTTCACGAGCCCTGAAGGCCCAATGTTAAACTAGGGAACATAGAAAAAACGGTGAACAGGACAAGGCACGTTATGGCCAAAAAATTTCTGTGAGAATTTGTCTCAAACGCCAAGAGAAACCCTGTTAAAGCCTTATTGCACAATGGCTTGCGCCATTTCGCCGCATCTCGGCCCATACCTCAAGCCACCCACTTTGCATGCCGATAGGATGGACGGAGCGCGCATCAGCGCGACACGCATCCAGAGACGCACGAAGAGGCAGCACCCGGAACAAAAGTTGGCTGACCCACGACTCGAACGAAACCGGGAATCGTAGGCACGAACGGGAGCGCCAGATGAGCCAAGGCCGTCGGAAACTGATGAGGCAGAGCATCCCCGAGGAAGCCCCTTACCGTGAGGCGACGCCCCCACCGATGGGCGACACGCCGGACATGGCGGAGACGCTGCGCCTCCTGGAGAAAATCAGCCGGATGCCCGACATCCGGTTTGAGAAGGTCCAGCAGATGCGGGAACTCATTGCGCAGGGCGGGTTTGAGACGCCGGAGCGGGTGGACGGGGCCGTGCGGCGATTGATGGAGGAACTCGGGCTCTAGCCATCGGGGCTGGGCCCTTATTAGGAGGTTCGGATCGCAGGACGTTGGCAGTCGGGCAGGGAGCCGGATCGGCACGGGGCCGACCCGGCTCCGTTTTTTTTGGCGCCGGCCGCCCGAGTTTTTGGGGAAATTTTTGGGCGATTTTTTACGGGTCGCCGGCCATGGCGCGGGCATCCGGCCGGCCACGGCACGATCCGTACCCGAGCCAGGGGGGTGCGGCGGAGGGGGAGAAAATGTTAAGCTGGGCAAGCGCGGATTTGCACTTTTTTGCAGTTTTTTGCGGTTTCTTGTCCCTTTTTAGCGCCAATTTTCGCGAAAAAAGAACGGAACGGTTTTCACCGCAGCCGGCCCCGGCGGAGCCGAAGGCCGAGCCAGGGAGATCGCCCCGACGGGGTAAACTCCGAGCGCGGAGGAAAGAGAACGATGAGGGACCCTCCTTCGCCGAGGCTACGGCGGGCAGGCGGCGAAAAGGCACGGCCTTCACCGCAGCCCAGAGGGCCCCTTTCTTTTACATGGGGAGAACGCAGAGACTTGCCCTGAGCCTGTCGAAGGGACGCAGAGAAAGACAGAGATGGGGGAAAAGCAACGGCGCGGCGCGGCCGTGACATCGAAATGTTTCAACTCATGCCTGCCGTGGAAGCGGGTCCCCGAAAATCAGTATTGTGTCCCCGGAATATCCCCCGGAATATCCCCACGGAGTTTCCACAGTGCGCCCATCTGTTGTTCAATTGCCTGGGAGTAAAGATTGAGAATTTGCTTCCGCACATCGTCGCTAATCCCTCTCGGTATCTCTGCTTTGGATTGTTCCGGGATCATCGTGAATCCTTTCGAGGAAGTCCGAATTCCGATGCTAGGTGCGTTGATCGTCAGGTGCATCCTCCACGGCTGTTGGCTCAGGCTGGGTATCATCCCTGTCTTGTGGGATGGAGATAACATTGACTTGCTGCGGATCGGGCGGCTGGAATCGGGCGTAGACGGAAATGTCGGCTACGCAGTTCTTCCTTTCGCGCAGTGGGTCGAACTTATCTCCGCGGGCCTTCCTGATTTCCTCGAGTTCGGGTGGTTGTAATTCCCGCAGGTCGACGTCTGCCCACTCCCCCCTCAGGACGCGTGGACGCACACATAGCGGGTGCCAGCTTCGAAGGTCAACCGCCAGAACCTTCGCTTCCTGCCCAAGCCTTCCCTGCCAGACAGGAAATCCCTTGAACCGCCCCTCAAAGCCCTCAACCCCAACGGCCTCTTTCCATGCGGGAACGAAATCTGGGCAGTCCATCCAGCGGCTCTCAACTTGGGCGCGACCGAGGACACAGATCAGGCCCTGATTGCCGGCGCAGCCTGCCTGGTCGAGCCACGCGGCCCCTCTGCGGATGCCCGCCTCATAGTCCGGGCATGTTTCCGCAAGCGATTTCTCGCTGCTCAGTAGCGTCCTCACAAACTCCATGTCGAGGGCATGGCCATAGCGCCCTCCGAACTGGTCACCGAGCGTGTTGCCCACTGCGTGCGGTCCTGCAATTACGCAATGCTTGGGCACTAATGTCTTGGGGTTCAGTGCCTCCATCTCGTCCTGTGATTGGAACGCGACCACATCTACGAGGAATTGAGTAAGGACGAGGCTTTCGCGGAAGTTCTCTCGAAACTCGTTCTGAAACGTGTCCGCCTTTTCCGGGTCAATCGGAGCATCGGCAATCGCCTGGGCTTCCTCTTCTGATGCCTCCACCGCGCATTTCTCCAGCCACTCTTCGATCCAGTGCTTCTTTCCCTCTGCAGGTAGTCGCCATGGACGGCACCCCCGTGAGTCATTCGGGAACCGCTTAATGATCTTCTCCAAGTCGTTTCGGATTGGGACACCTGTGAGGTCAACCGGAACCAGCGGTGGAAGTTCTGTCGGTTTCGGGCACAAGAGTAGAAACCATACGAAAGCGAGTCGCATCTCTTCTTCGTGCTGAGGAACCCATCTTGCCTCGCCCACGCCACCCCCTCCCAGCGGACGCATTGGGATTGACAATTCGGGGCGAAAATCCGTAAAGCCACGCTCCCACTCATCCACTCGCCTATTGTTGGCGTAGAACCTGAGCAACTTCCCGGGTTTCTGCTTTTGGAGAAACACAGGAGTCAGTTCCTCAAGCAAGTCCGCTGAAGTTCCGGCCTCTTCCCGCAAGGCTTCGCGCAGAGACTCACCTAGGATCAACCAGTGGCGCGCCATGAGCAAGTCGGCCTCTGCCAGCGGTTTCTGTTTTTTACGCCATTCGGCATCCGTTTCCATCACTTTGGCGATTCCTTCAGCGAGGTTGTTCACCAGCGCTTTATCGCCAGCCTCCTTGGCCTTGCGAAGCCAAATGCAGGCGATTTGATGCAGGAACAGTAGAAATCGCCAACGGACGTCCGGATCAAGGGTGGAGGGTAAATCTCGAAGCATCGCCGAGGGAAGTTCATACACAAAGCCCCACTTGGCCCTCATTTCCTTAAGCTCGCCGAGCGCCTCAGTGCTCCCCCCTAATTTCTTGGCCTCCGAATCACAAAAACTTTTGACCGCGTTGTAGAAGTTAGGCAGAAGGTGAAGAAGCAGGCCAAACATCTCCGCATTTTCAAGCCGCACACATTCTTCCAATAAATTTTGGTATGCGTCCCTGTGGCATCGGACGAAGGACATAGTCTCAAGATAGAGCGTCTGCTCAACTCGCGGAGTGTGATGCAGAATCTGGTTCAGCAACCGCACGTTCAGCCAGAGCCACTCGTACACTTCGCCAAAAGATATCCCTTCATTGCTTTCGCGGTCCCTGGGCTTCTCCAGTCCCGGCCGAAACTGACGCCTCACTTCCAGATCAGCCCAGAGCGAGGCAAATTCTAGCGCAGCCTGCCGCACGGCGCGCAAATGCAGTCGATACCCGCGCGTGTCAAACTCTCCTAGTCTCAACGATATTTCGTAAAGGAACTGGTTCTGCAGGTCCTCTTGCGAGTGTCTGCTGACGCCCGGGCAGAAGTCCCAACGCGGGCGGAACCATTGTGCCTTAGCACGCACCGGTGCCGTCGGAGGGGGTACCAGCAGTCCGATCCTTGCGGCGCGCCCGTCGTCGGCCCGTGTCCAGATGTGGGGGGTAAGGCAAAGGCGGGAACAGGCCTGCGCAACCAGTCTATCCAGTTTCTTGAGGCCGGGGAGGTGATAATCCAGGAACTGCCGTTCGATTACGAACCTCCGCAGCGGCACCTTGAGTTCTTCGTACGGCTGTTTCTCATCATCGGCGCGGTAACGCACCAGCATATACTCGCCTGGCCCATCCACATGCTCAAACCCGCCGCAAAATTGCTCCAAGTGGTCCTCGTGGGCTTGAAGAAATGCTGTCAAGTAGGCGCTCCGCAGGAAGCCATTGAGCAATCGCTCTGACAGCATGTTAGCGGATGCGGCGCACGCAAAGTGTGGGCTTCGCGAGCAGCGGATAATCTCAAGCACAATAGCGGTCAGGTAGAACAATGTTGCGAGTGCAAGGCCCCAAGCGACACCTATCACCACTGATATAGTACAAGATGCCCAGGCGTTCTGGCGTCCAAGTGGAGCAAGCACAACGCTCAGCAAGCCCACGGCTGCGGCTACGCAGGTTTCGCGTGTGAACCATCCCAGGCGCGTTGCTCTGAACAGGTACTCCTCAGCCCATCGGCCGCTTCTGCGAAAGGCTCCGAACGCGGTCACAAGCGGTAACCCGATAGCAATGACGGAGGTTACAAAGGCAGGTACCGTGCCGAGCGGCAGGTCATGGGGCTGAACCTTGAATATCCAGTTCAGGGCCAAGAACACTGCTACGCCCAACAGGAGACACACAACGTAGAGCGCGTTGTGGTTCTTAAGGATTCCGGGCAGCCTGAACTCAACCTCGTGTTCCTCGTTGTCCGCTGCTTCGAGGTGAAATGGACGGTCTTGGCGTTCCCATGATTTCTCAACGGCGGTTCTCCAGTATTCGACAAGTGGCTCCGATTCCACCCGAGACGATAACCACCGCCTCCTGAAGATCGCCCGGAACAACCATCTGCCCCACGCTTTTGCTCGCATGTGCACTTGCCCCATAGGCCATGGATCGCATTGATTCTAACATTTCGACAGACCTTCGGCAACAGACTTGCAAGCGGGCGGGAGCGAAAGAGGGCGATTGCGGCGTGTCTTGCGTTTGCTGCAATGGATGTGCCCCCCAAAGGGGTCCAACGGCGAACAGGGACCCGACGGCGCAAAGTCGGCCAAGGCCTTTTTCACCCTCACCCTACCCTCTCTCGTTCGACCCACCCGTCGAGAGCCTCTGGGTCGAACGAGAGGCTCTCGACGGGCCGTCAAGGGAGAGGGGGTTATGAAACAGCCTCTAATCCCTATGGGTCGGAGGGAAGTATAGACGGGGAAATTGGGGGGTGTCAATACATTTGGACACTCGGCGGGCCTTTGCGCCGGCAGTGCGCGGGGGCAAGCCCCCGCGCTACATAGGCGCGACGGCGGCGGGTGGGCCGTCAGGCCACCCTGGCACGGGTACGGCTCGTGCCGTGGCCGGCGGCACGCCTGCCGTGCCAGGGGACACTTGCCGCGCGGTGTTTGGGGGGTGCGGCGGGGAAATCGCGGCGTCCCGGCGGGACGCCGCGCAGTAGTTTTGGGGCGTGGGGGGAGTAAAGCACTGGCGGGCCCTCCTCCGCCCGCCCATGCGGGCTGCGGCGGGTCTCCGCTGCGCTCCGACCATCCGCCAGTGGCACCCGGCGCACGACCGGGCCCTCCTTCGTCCCGGGGAAAAGGGGGACAGGCACCTTTTCGCATAGCAAACGGCAAACGACAAAAGGCAATGACCAAGGAAAAGGGGGACAGGCACCTTTTCCGCGGCGGGGCTAATAACTGGACAACGCCCCGCCGGCCGCTAAAATGGGTGCCGAAGCGGAACTCGAGAGGAACCGGCTATGTTCACCGGAATGCTGGTAGCCCTGGTGACACCGTTTAAGAACGGTCAGGTGGACTATGCGGCCATCGAACGGCTGGTGGATTGGCACGTCGAGCAAGGGACGGACGGCCTCGTGCCGGTCGGAACGACGGGCGAAAGCCCGACCGTGGACATCGCTGAGCACCAGAAGATCGTCAAGACGGTGGTCGAGCGGTCGGCAGGCCGAATCCCCGTCGTCGCCGGCACAGGCGGCAACGCGACGGCCGAAGCCATTCACCTTACGCGGTACGCGAAAGACGTCGGGGCGGACGGCTCGCTCCAGGTCTGCCCCTACTACAACAAACCGACCCAGGAAGGGCTGTACCGGCACTTTGCAGCCATTGCGGAGGCGGTGGACCTGCCGATGGTCCTTTACAACATTCCGGGGCGGACGGGGGTGTCTCTGGCGCCGGCGACGATCGCCCGCCTCGCCCAGTTGCCCCAGGTGGTTGCCGTGAAAGAGGCAACAGGGTCGATGGACCAGGCGAGCGAGATCCTCGCGCAGTGCGACCTCGTGGTGCTTTCGGGCGACGATTCGCTGACGCTACCGCTCATGGCCGTCGGCGCCCAGGGCGTCATCAGCGTCGTCGGAAACCTCGTGCCGAAGGACATGAAACGCCTGACGGACGCGATGCTGGCGGGCGACGTGGCGACGGCCCAGGAGGCGCACCGGCGGCTCTTTCCCCTCTGCCGCGCGATGTTCATCGAAACCAACCCGATCCCCGTCAAGACGGCGATGAAGATGGCGGGGCTCCTGGAGTCGGACGAGAAGCGGCTGCCGATGACGGATTTGGCGCCCGAGCATGCCGAGGCGCTGAAGGAGGCGCTGGAGGCATACGGATTGCTGTGAGGGGGGCGAACGGCGCGCGCCGGCCAAGGCCGGCGGCTAAACGGGCGCGAGGGCGAGCGGCGTCCCCGGGATTCGCTGCGCTCATCCCGGGGCTTTGAACGGCGTGCTGAACGGGCACGGTAGGGAAAGGCATGCGCGGGGGCAAGCCCCCGCGCTACAGAGGTGCGAACGGCGCGAGGGGAGCGATGGCAAAGCGGCGCGGATCGCGAACCACGCTTGAAGGTCGGGGCCGGATCATCTTCGGTCTGTTCATTCTGCTCACTGTCGTGGCGTGCTTGTCGTGGCCTTGGTGGCAGATGGGGAACCTCGCGCGGTCGGGCGAGCCGGAGCGGGCCCGGATGCTGGCCCACGCTTTCCTCCAGAACCTTCACGCCGTCCGCTTCGCGGCGGATGACAAGTTCCGTGAGCAACTTCCCCGCTTCGCAGCAATCGAGGAAAACGCGAAACTGGTCCACCTGGCGCCGGCGGGGCCCGACCGGCCGAAGGAAATCCCGGCAGGGCTCGGCGAGTTCGAAACGGAATCCCTCCAGGTCTTCCTCAGGCACCCCGAGGAGAACCGCTATTGGCGCACGGACGGCGATACGCTTCGCTACGTTCAGGCTTTTCGGGCGTCGGCCGATTGCCTCGGGTGCCACAGCACCTACAAGGCGGGCGAGCCGATCGGGGCCGTCGCGATCCGGCTGGACATCGGCGAACGAAACCGCACGCTCCTGGCGAACCGCGGCGTGCTGGCGGTGGCGGCGCTGCTCGTCGTCGCCTTTTCCGTCGCCGTCTTCTACGCCCTCTTCCGCTACATGGTCGTGCAACCGGTACAACACCTGAAGGACGTGGCCGACCGCGTCAGCGAGGGCGACCTTCAGGTCCGGAGCGAGATCGACACGGGCAACGAACTGGAGGCCCTGTCGAACGCGCTGAACCACATGCTGGACCGCCTGGCCAAGACCCAGGCGGAACTGCGGGAGGCCAACGTCGCGCGCGACGCCAAACTGGACGAACTGGCGAAGGCGAACGTCGCACTGTTTGAGATGAACCAGGTCAAGACGAAGTTCCTGGCGACCATGAGCCACGAACTCCGGACGCCGCTGAACTCGATCCTCGGCTTCGCCCAGGTGCTGAGCGAGTCGAAGGCCGTCGCCGACGATCCGAAACTCGGCCGGTACGTCCAGAATATTTTTACGAGCGGGCGGATGCTGCTGGAACTGATCAACGACCTGCTGGACCTGGCGAAGATCGAGGCGGGGCGAATCCAGGTCCGCTGCGAGAGGATTTCACCTCAGGACCTCGTGGAAGCGGCCTTGAACATGGTCCGCCCGCTGCTGGGGGATAAGGTCCTCTCGCTCCGCCACGAGGTGGACCCCGCGACGCCGCTCATGGTGACCGACGGAGCGAAGGTCCAGCAGATTCTGCATAACCTCCTGTCGAATGCGATCAAGTTCACGGAGGAAGGGGAGGTCCGGCTGACGGCGAGGCCGGTCGACGGCGATCGGGTCGCCTTTGCCGTCGCCGACACCGGCCCCGGCATCGCGCGGGAGGAGCAACTGCGGATCTTCGACCGGTTCACGCAACTGGATTCGAGCCACACCCGGCGACACCGCGGCACGGGATTGGGCCTGTCAATCGTAAAAGAGTTGACGGCGCTCCTGGGCGGCGAGGTGTCCGTCGAGAGTGGGCCCGGACACGGGGCCACGTTCACCGTGTGTCTGCCGGTGGACAGCAGCCGATTTGACGGGCAGACGCCCGTTAAGACGGACGCATCAGACGCCGACGCCCGGAAGGAGACTATCGCTTAACGCTTGAAAACGCTTGCAACCAGGAAGCGGCCGCACGAAAATAGCACAAGGGGTGAGGCACCATGGCAATCGTATTCCGATGTCCTTGCGGGCGAAGCATGGTGGCGGAGGCTGACCGCGCCGGCGCCGTGATCGTCTGCCCGAACTGTCGCCGGAAGCTCCGGGTCCCGAGCGGCAAGGGTCGCGGCGTGGAACTGGCGCCGATCCCGGCCGCCGCCAAGACGCAAAGCACGCGGCTGTGCGCGCGATGCGGCCAGAGCGTGCCGGTGGATGCGCAGATGTGTCCCCATTGCCGCACGGTCCTGACGGCGAAACCGTCGGCGCCGGCCGCCGGGGGGCCTGCCCCCGCCGCTCCGCAGGTGGCGCCGCAGGCTCGTCCGAATCCGCTGGCGGGCGCGCCGATCCTGTTCGGCGGCTCGCGGGCCACGTGGTGGACGTGCCTTTCCCAGAACGCCAAGGCAGGCGTTCTCGGCGGGATTGGCGGCTTCGTGCTGATAGTACTTATAGCGTCATATATATTATATGCTTACTGGGTCGCCCAGGAAGTGACCAGCGCCCGCGACCGGGCGCAAAAATCGCTCGCAAGCGGCCGGCAACTTGAGAACGAGGGAAAGTTCCAGGAGGCCTACGACCTTTATTATCCCGCTCGCGACATGGCGGACAACTATCTGAGGACCACCGGCCAGTCAAGCGACCGCGACCTTGCGCAAGCCCTCAGCATCCGCGCGGGGGCGCTGCACTACATCGTACCGGAACCCAGGGCACGCGAATCGCTCCAGTGGAAACCGACCAGCCAGGCCGAGTTCGATCAAGCCACACGCGACCTGGTTGCGAACTATCCGGCTTATCGGCAACGGGTCCTGGCCGTGGCGGACTCCGCGCTGGCCGCCATCCAGAAAGCCCGTGCCGAACCGAACCAGACCGTCTTCATCCAGAACGTCAGCCAGACCATGGACGCTTTCGTCCAGTTGACGAGCCAGACGACACCCCAGCAGCGGGCCCAGTTCAGTTTTTCCATGCTCATTCAGGCTATGCGCGAATTAACGGGTGCGAACCGCAACTGGCAGGCGGCCGGCCCCACCTACCTCGGACAGGCCGAAGGGCGACTGGGCGCCTTGAAGAACCTCGTCCAGAAACCGCCGGGAACCCTCGAGGGCGATAAGATTATGTAGGCGTTCAGCGCCCCGCCGCCCCTACGAAGCAACCCCGATTGCAGCATCAAGCGAATCAGTCCGCGAGGGGAAACTTCGTCCACGGCGGGCAGAGGATCATTTCGACGGGAAACGCCAGCACGCGGCCCGTGAACATCAGCCAATCCGCTACCGCCGCGCCGGCCGCCAATGGCGGGCAGCGATCCACGGACGCGTCAGTCGGCGACGGCGTGGCCAAGGGACTCCGGAAATAGACGGGCGTGTGAGATTCCTTCAGACCAAGCAGCGTCACGGTCATCGGTTCGAACGGGCGGACGTAAACCGGACCGAACGGCGCTTCGAGTGATTCGTGGGCGTTCTCGGCCGCGGGCGCCGGGCGGTCGGTTGCTTCTTCCGCCGCGGCTTCGGGCGCCCTGGGGGCTTCGGCCTGCGCCCATGCGAACGGAGCCAGGAAACCGACGGCCAGAACTGCTGCCAGCCAACCTCTCGACCGTGCGATCATCGTCCCTTCCTCCAAGACCCTGCGCGACGCCACGCAGCACCTCTTCGGCCCTAAAACTCCATCTGGCCGGTCGGGATGCTGTAGTTGGGCGATTCCTGGGTAATGGCGATGTCGTGCGGGTGGCCCTCGATGACGCCGGCGTAGGTGATACGAATGAACTTCGCCTTCGTGCGAAGCATCTGGATCGTCCGGCACCCGCAGTAGCCCATGCCGGCCCGGACGCCGCCGACCAACTGGTACACGAAATCGGCGAGGCGTCCGCGGTAAGGCACGCGTCCTTCGACGCCCTCCGGAACGAGTTTGTCGCGGCCGCCCTTGTCGGCGCTTTGGCTGTAGCGGTCGGCGGAGCCCTGGACCATGGCGCCGAGGGACCCCATGCCGCGGTACGCTTTGAACGTGCGTCCCTTGTAGATGATGAGTTCGCCGGGCGCCTCGTCGAGCCCCGCCAGGAGGCTGCCGAGCATGACGCTGGACGCTCCGGCGGCCAAGGCCTTGGTGATGTCGCCCGAGTGCCGGATGCCGCCGTCCGCGATGACCGGAATCCCGTGGCGATCGGCCTGGAGGGCACAATCGGCGACGGCGGTGATCTGAGGCACGCCGACGCCGCTCACCACGCGCGTCGTGCAGATGGAGCCGGGCCCGATGCCCACCTTGACGGCATCGACGCCGGCCTTCGCCAAGTCGGCGACGGCCTCGGCCGTCGCGACGTTGCCCGCGATCAACTGGATGGCGTGCTTCTTGCGGAGGGTCTTGACCGTCTCGATGACGTTGGCTGAGTGGCCGTGGGCCGTGTCCACCACGAGCACGTCCACGTCCTTGGCGACGAGTCCGGCGGCCCGCTCGTAGTCGTGGACGCCGACGGCAGCGCCGACGCGGAGGCGTCCGCGGTCGTCGCGGCAGGCGGCCGCGAACTGCTGGAGTTTGTCGATGTCCTTGATGGTAATCAGGCCGATGAGCCGGCCCTCGTCGTCAACGAGGGGCAATTTCTCAATGCGATTTCGGACGAGGACGCGCTCGGCCTCTTCCAGGCTCGTTCCAGCCGGGGCGGTCACGAGGTTCTCCCCGCCGGTCATCACGTCGGCGATGGCGGCCTCGCGATCCTCGAGGAACTTTAGGTCCCGGCGCGTCAGAATACCCACCAGCCGGCCGTCCTCCGTAATCGGGATGCCGGAGATGTTGTTCTGTTCCATAACTTGCTGGGCGGTGGCGACGCATTCGTTGGGGCTGAGCGTCACGGGATCGGTGATGATGCCGTTGGCGCTGCGTTTGACCTTTTCGACCTCGCGAACCTGGCGTTCGACGGACATGCTCTTGTGGATGATGCCGATGCCGCCTTCCTGCGCCAGCGCGATGGCAAGCGCCGCTTCCGTGACGGTGTCCATGGCGGCGGAGATAACGGGAATGTTGATGCGGATTTCGCGCGTCAGTTGCGTAGAGGTGTCGACGTCGCGAGGCACGACGTCGCTGAGGGCAGGCACAAGCAGGCAATCGTCGAACGTGATGCCGTCACCGCAGAAGCGATCCTCGAGGGCCATGGGCTCCCTTTCTGCCGCGGCTGGTAGAGCGCGCTGCACCGGGCGGTGGTTCCGGCCGGCGCACGGGCGCCGGCCCGTCGGTGCGTCGGGCGTCCCCCGGCCCGGCCGCTTATGCGTTGCCGAGGATCGCCCGAGCCTTGCGGCAGATGGCGTCGCAATCGAGGCCGATGTGCCGCAGAACGTCGTCCGCCGTCTTCGCTGACTTCGGCATGCGCTCGGCGGTCATGGTCACGGTGCGCAGGCCGCGGACCGCGCCGGCCGCTGCCGCCACCGCGGCGCCGAGCCCACCCGCATAATTGTCTTCGACGACCAGCAGCGTCGAGCCGTCGCCCGCGCCGATCGCGTTGAGGAAGTCATCGGCAAGGGGCAGGCTGTAGGCATCCACCACGCCGCACGCGATTCCTTCGGCTTGGAGGGTCTTCGCCGCCCGCATCGCCTCGTGGACCATGTAGCCCCACGCCACAATCGTCAGGTCCTTGCCTTTGGCGAGGATCTTCTGGCCGACCAGGTCGAACTTCTCCTCGGGCTTGTAGAGGAACGGCGTTTCGGGGCGGAGCGTCCGCAGATAGACCAAGCCTTCATGGTTGGCCATCAGGACGGACAGTTTGTAGGCGCTGACGGCGTCCGATGGGTTGAGGACGATGCAGCCGGGCTTGCCCTTGGGCGTCTGAACGCTCGCCAGCGAGCCGAAGAAGGCGACGTCGACGACGCCCATCTGGCTCGGGCCGTCGGCGCCGAGGCTCACCCCCGAGTGGCTGCCCACGAGTTTCATGTTCGCGCAGGTGTAGGCGGCCATTTCGATCTGGTCATAAGCGCGGACGAGGAACTTGGCGAAACTGGAAGCGAAAGGGATCTTGCCCCCGGCCGCCAGCCCCACCGAGACGGAAGCCATGTTCTGCTCGGCGATGCGACACTCGAAGTAGCGGTCGGGGAATTCCTTCGCGAAGAACTCCGAGAACGTCGAGTTGGAGACGTCGCCGTCGAGCGCGACGATTCGCGGCGAGGCGCGTCCGAGTTCGCGCAGCACCAGGCCGTAGGCGTGCCGAGTGGCCAGTTTGCCTTTCTTCACGTTGGCCTGGAGTTTCATGCCCTCGGTCAGGGCGACGAAATCGGGTCCGGCCAACGAGATGGGTTTCCGATCCTGCTTGGGGATCTCGCCTTTCGGCATCGGCGGGCACAACTCGAACGCGGGTTTCTTCTTCGGCAGGCGGAGTTCCTCGAAGGCCTTCGCGACGTCCTCGACGGAGAGTGGCTTGCCGTGGTACCCCACCTGCTGGAGTTCGCGGACGCCCCAGCCCTTGGTCGTCTTGGCGATGACGACGACGGGCTTGCCCTTCGGCCCCTTGGCCGAGAGCGCCTTGCGGATGGCCACCGGATCGTGGCCGTTGATCGTAATCGGATGCAGGCCGTAGGCGGCCACCTTCCTGGCCAGCGTGCGAGCGCTCTGCTGCGGGCTGACGTAATCGCTCTGGCCCATGCCGTTCGAGTTGATGATGACGCGGACGTTCGTGAGGCGATAGTCGGCGATGAAGTCGAGGGCTTCCCAGATCTGTCCTTCGCGGACCTCGCCGTCGCCACAGAGAACGTAAATGGTTTTGTCGATTCCATCGAGTCGGGCGGCCAAGGCGAGGCCGGCGGCCACGCTGACGCCCTGCCCCAGCGATCCGGTGGCGGCGTCGAAGAACGGAAAACCGACGGCCGGGTTCGGGTGCCCGTCCAGCACGCTATCGAGGTCGCGGAGCGTCCAGAGGTCGTCGATGGCGAGTTGGCGTCCCTTCCGGGGGTCGGTCCCGACAACACCCCCCAGGTCCGCATAAGCCGCGTAAACGATCGGGACGGAGTGCCCCTCGGAAAGGACGAGGCGGTCGTTCAGGGGGTTCCAGGGATTGGCGACATCGTAGCACATCTGGTGGTACATGAGGACCGTGGTGATGTGCGCCAGACTGAGGGCCGAACTCGGATGGCCGGAACCCGCCTCGGCCGTCATCCGGATGGCGTGGCGGCCCAGTTCGATGGCCTTGTACTTGACGGCATCCACAAAACTCATCCCCGTCTCCTTGCGAACAAGCAATGCGAATCTGCGTGAAAAAACGCCGGGCAAACCCCGGCGTTCGCGGAGGTTTGCCCAAACCTTTCCCATTCATCCGCCGGTGGGGCTATTTACCGCACTAGCCACCCCCGCGTCAACAGATTTTTTGGCGGCCCCAACCGGTAGGGCTCACTTGGAGGCCCCCTCGCCCTCCCTGGCGCCACCTCCGAGCACCTTCAAGCGGTTGCGGGCCTCCTCGCGGCTGGGGTCCTCCGGATAATCCTCGATGGCCGTCTCGAGCAGCCGCCGAGCCTGATCCCGAGACCCAAGGGCGACCTGGCATTCGGCCGCCTCCATCAGCAGCCGCACGGCATAGGGGCTGGCGGGGTTGGCGGCCAGGAGGTCGAGGGCTTCGCGGAGCGCCTCGTCGCGGTCGCCCTTTGCCACCAGCGCGCGGACCCTCAGCCACGACCAGTGGCCCTCCAATTTTCCAAGCGGGAACTCCCAGGCCCACTCGTCGAGGAACTGGAAGGCCCATTCCCACTGGCGCTCGCGGGTGTACTCCTCGACGTAGCGGGCGAGCGTGCCGACGCGGACGGCCACCTGGGCAGGCGTGTAAACCTTGATTGGGATATCGGCAGCGGCCTCGTAGGCCCGGCGGGCTTCCTCGGTCTTGCCCCGGTGGCGCCAGACGTCGCCCATGCCGATGTGGGCTCGCCGAAGGACCTCGTCGCCCGCGACGGCCGCGTAGGTCTTCAGCACCCGCCGGTATTCCCCTTCGGCCTGGTTGTACTCGTAGAGGTTCCTGAGGAGCGTCTCGGCGGTCTCGAGCGCGAGCCTCGCCTTCTGAGCGGGCGTCTTCGTGCGCCCTTCCATCCGGCGATAGATCCCGACGGCCTCTTTGGCGCCCCCGGATTCGCGAAGATACTTCCCAAGCAGGAGGCTGACGGAGCACTGATCCGCCTCCGAGGCGCCCTCGCGTTCGACGGCGAAGGCCCTCGCCGCGGCGATGAGCGCATCGCTCATCTTCTGGTAATCGAAAAGTTGCATCGCCAGGAACAGGTTCGCCGGATCGAGCGCCTGAAAATCGTATCGCGCGACGGCCTCGCCGTACCCCTTGACGGGGTCGAGTGCGCGCTCCGCCTGCTTCCACCAGTTCCGTTCCACGCGGACTTTCGCCCGGAACGTGTGGGCCAAGGCGCTTCGGCTCGCCTTCAGCGTGACCGTGTAGTCTCCGGGGGCAAGGTAGATGTGAACGGGCTCCGCCGCCTGGCTCGCTTGGCCGTCGCCGAAATCCCAATCGAACCGGCCACCCTGACGCAGGCTGATCCCCTTGGAGAGGTTCTTGAACTGGATGCGGACGGCATAGTGGTCCGGCCACCAGGATTCGCCGGCGTGTTCGACGAAGAAGTCGGCCACGATCCGCTCCTTCTGAACGTCGGTCTCCACCAGAGTCGCATGGGTGACGGGAAGGAACGCCTTGGGCGGAATGGGCATAAAACGGTTCGTCTCGGGCACGCGCCACGCCGCCACCGCTATCATCGAGCCGTCACCATTCACGTGCCAGTAATCGATCCGGTGGACGCCTGCGGACAGCGTGGTCTTCGCCGAGTGCCGCGCGTCCCGCAAGGCGCCGTGCTCGCCCGGCCAGGAGACGACTTCTTTGCCATCTATCAGAAACCAGGAGGCATCGTCGCTGGAGGTGGCCACGTCGTACGTCCCGGCCTCGGGTACCGCCACCCACCCCGTGTAATGGTACATCATGGAGGCGTTACTCTCGCCAAAGGGGTTAAAACCGAAATTGATGTGGCTCACGAAAGCGGTGCCGGCCGGTTTTGCCTCTTCCCAAATCTTCTGCACCGCGCCGAGACGGTCCATGGGTCCGCCGGGCCACTGGCGAGCCTCCAGCAGGACGCCGCGATCGGGCTCCCACGTTTCGGTCGGCGGTCCCGCCTCCGGGTTGCCGTAGTAGATGTAGTAACGCCCGGTGCCCGGCGTGGCGGCAAACGCGATGCGCACCAGGTCGCCCGGGCCGATCTGGAGCACACGATGGGGAACGAGTCGGCGGCCCTCGGCGGCGACGCGAAGGTCGCTGCCATCCGCCTTCATCATGCCGCCGCTGTAGAAGGTGCAAACGGCCACCTCCCCTCCCGCATAGGAGGACGGTTCGACCTTGGCGTCCACGACGCGGCGGACTTTCCATCCCGGCCCCAGCCAGGGGGCCACGTCGGCGTCCGCGGCGGCGGCCAAGCCCACCACCGCCAGGGCGCCGAGACACATCGCGCCAAGCCGACGCCGGCACCTCTCCACGCCATCCTCCGCTTCCACGGCCCGGCCGGTCGAATCCACCCATGCGACAGGAACCAACCGGCCCGGCAAAGCCGACTCTTCGGCCGCCGGGCCGGGACCATTCACCCCGATTCGCCCACGCCGATTCAGCCCTTGGGGGCACCCTCGGCCGGAGTCTTGGGCGGTGCACCTTCCGCCGGCTTCTTGGACGCCTTATAGGCGTCGTTCAGGATCTTGAGAACCTCGTCCGTCACGTCGGTCACGTTGCCGGGGAACAGCAAGGCCGTCGCGACAATGTGCTGTTTCAGGTCCGCGAGGTTCCGGACCTGTTCCACGTCAATCTGGCCGGGGGTCAGAAACGCCTTCGCGAACACCAGGTCCAGCCCCTTTTCCTTGGCGACGCGGCTGACGACCTTTTGAATGTCGCGATAGATGTCCAGCAGCGTGTCGCGCCGCTTGCGGACCATCTTGGCCTGTTCGACGGCCAGCCAGGTTCGCAGTTCGATCTCGGCCTCGAACGCCTTGTCGTCCAGCCGCCGCCATTCCTCGCTGTCTTTATTGAACCCGTCGCGCTGGAGACGGATTTCCTCAATCTTCTTGATTTTCGGCTCGGCGGCGGCCTTCATGTTGGCCTCTTCCACCTTGGCGTCGGCTTCAGCATCCTTGGTGCGCTCGTAGTTGTCCACCAGCATCACGATGTCCACCTGGCCGACCTTGATCTCGGCCCGTGCGGGCGCCGCGAGCAACGCCACGAGCGCGACCGCCAGCCCCACGCTTCCGATCATCCTCCAGACCCGATCCATAAGATGCTCCTTTCCTGTCGGTTGCTTGTTTTTCCCGTCTCCTCGCCCGGAGATCCGGGCATTCTCACCTGTTCCGCTTCACCAGGCCGCTTTAAAAAGCTGTCCCGATTGAAAACGAGAAGATCTGCGTCTCGTCATCCTCATCCTTGGCAATCGGGACGGCGAGGTCAAACGCGAACGGAACCGGCCCGAAGAACGGAATGGTGAAACGGATGCCGAACCCGACCGACGCACGCCACGTCGTCAACTCGAACTTCTTCTCGACCGTTCCCGTGTCGAGAAAGAAGACGCCTGTCAGGTTCTTTTCGAATAGCGGGAACGAATACTCCGTGGACGCGAGCGCCAGGAAGTCGCCGCCGATCGCCGTGTCGCGCTCGCGCGGGCCCACGCCGCGGAACTCGAAGCCGCGGATGCTGCCCTGCCCGCCGGCGTAGAATCGCTCGAAGATCGGCGCGTCGCTCGCGATAAAGCCCATGTGGCCTCGCACCGACAGCACGGTCCGCCGGTCCAGAACGTCGCGCGTCACCGTCCAGTAGCGCCGGGCATCGACGTCGAACTTCGTGAACGTGTAGTCGCCTCCGAGGGCGCCCGCCTGCTCGACCG
>Ga0307379_10000893_pt1 | contig 48476 bp, 44 predicted proteins | sample UN2MG_FD_202237 | JGI IMG/M metagenome (GOLD analysis project Ga0307379, IMG submission 202237) | Soil microbial communities from Risofladan, Vaasa, Finland - UN-2 | ecosystem: Environmental > Terrestrial > Soil > Coastal area > Acid sulfate soil | place: Finland: Risofladan, Vaasa | collected... | reverse complement strand
GGCGGTGAGGGCGTCGTTTACAATCCTTTGTGCACCCTGGGGTTTTATAACAAAACCGTCGGGAGGCGAGGGGGTTTTTAGGTTTACGATTTTGCCGTTGTTGTCAACTGTGGCTTGTACGAGAAATGGCCGGACCATTTTTCCGCCGTTTGCGAGGATGCAAAAGGCGCGGACGAGCTGCAGTGCGGTGACGGAAATTTCCTGTCCGAACGGTATTCTTGTGAGGCTGTAACCGGTCCATTTTTCGTGAGGCCAGAGCAGTCCCGGTGCTTCGCCGGGCAGGTCGATGCCGGTCTTCCTGCCGAAACCGAAATGTGTAAGTCCCTCGTGGAGTTTTTGTTTTCCGAGTTTTTGGCCGATTTTTGCCATACCTATGTTGCTGGACTTTACGAGTATTTGTTTTACGGTCATGTCGCCGTACTGGTAGTATCGGTATTCTTTTATGCTGCCGAAGCCTCGGCCGTGGTAGTTGCCATTTTCGCAGAATATTTTTTCAGTTGTATTTACGGCGTTTGCGTCGAGGGCAATGGCGGCGATGATGGGTTTTAGGACGCTGCCGGGTTCGAAGGTGTCCGTGACGGCGCGGTTTTTGAAATTGTTGGGGTCGGTAGAGGCAGCCTGGTTTGGGTCGAAGCCTGGCAGAGAGACCATTGCGAGGATGGCGCCGGATTTGGGTTCGACGACGATGGCGACGGCGGATTCGGCCTGGTATTCGCGGAATTGTTTTAGCAGTTCGGTTCGGGTAAACTGCTGGATAGTGGCGTCAAGTGTGAGGATTATTCCAAAGCCATCGTTTACAGAAGGATTGAATTGTTTTGGACGAATGGGTCTTCTGAGAGCGTCGGCGAAAAAGACATTTTGTCCGGCGGAGCCGGCAAGGGCCTTTTCATACTGTAGTTCAATGCCGGCGAGGCCGCGATTGTCGTGGCTTGTGAAGCCGACGATGTGGGCGGCGAGTGGGCCTGCAGGGTAGTGTCTTTGCCATTCGGACAGAACTCCTATGCCACGGATTTTAGCGGCGGATTCGTACTGGTCGGGTTCGAGATTTGTTTTGATTCTGGCAAAGCCGGGGTTCCCGCTTCCTGTGATGATTTTGCAGATTTCGTGTGCGGGCATATCGATTAGGGGGGCGAGTTTGTTTGAAGCTTCTTTAGGGTCCGTGATAGCACGAGGTTCGGCGAAGACGGTCTGGACTTTATTGCTTGCGGCGAGTACGGTACCGCGGCAGTCAAGGATGACGCCACGTTGGGGCATTTGCGGTTCGAGTCGCTGTCGCTGCTTTTGCCAGATGGAGGAATAGTGTTGGCTTTTTACGGACTGCAGGTAGAAACATCGCAGAACCATCGCCAGTAGTGCGACAATCAAAAAGGCGAAGAGAAAAATTGTTATGCGGACATTTTTCAATTCTGTATCAGTTTATTTTCCAAAGAGAATTTAGTTGTTTTGTTCTTTATCGTCGAGTGACTGCGAGACGGCGGCGGGGTTAATCATTGCCTCGACCTGTAGCTGTTTTTTCTCGAGTTGCTGTTTTAGGCGGCTTCTTTGGGTGTGGACGAGACAAAGTCTGTAGAAGGTTCGGTCGGAGGCGGTGCGCAGATGGACGGTGAAGATTGCGAGGGCGGTACAATAGAAAACGACAAAAACAAAATAAAAACGGGATTTCATAATTCGGTCTGCGAAGAAAAAGAAAAATTAGTTAGCATATTAGGCATATTCGGCCCGCGGGAGCGAACAAGCAAATGGAGGCGAGTTTTACGGAGCCGGGAGTTTCAAGCGTGTTCCCACAATAAGATTGTCCTCGTCATCAATAACGTCAGTATTCAATCTGGTAATTTCCGTATATCTGGAGCCGTTCCCGAGGTGTTCGGCGGCGATTTCCCAGAGGCTGTCACCATCGGCAACGACATAGTAGCTGTTTTGCTTTGCAGGGGCGTTGGAGGAGGCCAAATGCCTTTTTCCGATTGAAGCGACCTTCTGGAAGAGGTTTTCGTCGTCGGTGACCGAGTTTTTTGGGGCCTGTCCGGATTCTTTCAGGGGCGGTATAACGAGTCTCTGGCTGATGAAGATTTCGTCGGGGTAAGCGAGAATTTTTCGATTGGCGTTGAAGATTTTGTCGACATTTACCTGCCTGTTTCCTTCTTTGGCACCATAGACCTTTATGGCGATGGCAGCGAGGCTATCTCCATCTTTTACGATGTATATTTTTGGTCCTTGTGGTTTTGTCGTTTGCGGCTCAGGCTTTGCGGCGACGACGGTTACTGGTGTTTGAGCCGGGGCCGGCTCGAGAGGGCGTTTTATCTCGACGGTTTTTGTCGGCTCTTCGGGCAGCGGGGCGGTTTTGGGCAGAGGTGTAATCGAGCGGATTGGGGTTGTTATAACCTGGCGGGTGACCTTTCTCTGGCTGGTGGCGATACCGGGAGGGGTGTTTTGTGATTCGACCATGTTTGTTGTAAGCTCGTTGTTATTTCTTTCTCTGTCGAAGGTGGGGATGCCATTTATAATAAATGCGATGATGAAAATGAAGACCAGGCCTAACAGTAAACCAATTTTTGCGTCAGAAGTCATAGTCGAAACTCCGTTTTCTTTTTTTATTTGATTATTTTTTTGCAATCCTTAACTTAGCACTTCTTGCCCGCGGATTTTCTGCGATTTCCGTTTTTGCCGGGGCAATCGGTTTTTTTGTAATTTCGGAGTAAACTCCCTCATTAAGATTTTTTCTAAAACTGTTTTTTACCAATCTGTCCTCAAGGCTGTGGTAGCTGATGACGGCGATTTTTCCATTTTCTTTAAGCAGCGTCGGGGCCTGCTCGAGCAATTTTTCCAGGTTTTCCAGTTCGCTGTTAACGGCGATTCTCAGCGCCTGGAAGGTCCTTGTTGCCGGGTGTATTCTGCTCTTTCTTTTTTTTGCCGGCTGCGCCAGCGCCCTGCAGACGATGGCGGCGAGCTGTCCGGTGGTCTTAATTGGCTGCTGACGTCGATGCCGGACGATAAATCTCGCGATGCGTCTCGAAGCCCTGTCCTGTCCGAATTTGTAAATAATGTCGGCCAGTTTTTTTTCATCCACACTATTAACTATATCGGCAGCAGAGGTTTTTAATCTTTTGTCGAATCTCATATCGAGCGGCATGTCGTGGTTGAAACTGAGGCCGATTTTTGCGTCGGTCAGTTGAGCAGAGCAAATGCCGAGGTCAGCGAGAATGAAATCGACCTTATCTATGCGGTGTTTATGGAGGTGGTCTTTGATATTCGCGAAATTTTCGTTTATGAGGATTAGCCTGCAATGCAGGGATTTTAACTTCAAAAGGGCCCTTTTGATGGAATTTTTATCGAGGTCGAAGCCAATGATAAGTCCTTCAGGGCCCAAAATTCGGCCGAACAGGAAACTATGGCCTCCGTGCCCAATGGTCGCATCGACCATTACCCCATCCGTTGGTAAGTTTATCTGTTCGGCTAATTTTTCAGCGAGGACCGGAATATGTTCAGGGGCCGAACTATTCACTTTCAAATCTTTAACTCCATAGCGGTACGCATTGGATTAGCATACGGCTACGGTTTTTTTCTGATTTGCAAGTTTTTTAACGTCGGGTGAAAAAGTGATGCCCGAGAAAAGATGGCCGCGTTCTTTCAGCCTTTGTAGCCTTTCGTTTAGGATGGCTATCGAGGCGAATGTCTGCTCGTCAACTGCCCTGTTGCCATTGAGACTTTCCTTTACGACGCTGAGATGGTTCAAATCCATTTCCACCATTGTGTCTCCTGTCTATAAACGTTTATTCGAATTCATCGTTTTGCTTTCTCAGTACCGATTGCCTGGCTTGTGACATTTGCTTTTGGTACTGGGCCATATTGTCATCGAGATACTGCTCCCAGTTTTCGTTGTTCCAGATTTCGATGTGGTCCCTGACACCGACGAGTGTAATTTGGTCCTTGAGGCCTGCTCTTTTGCGTAGCCTGTCATTGATGAGCAGTCGTCCCTGTGCGTCCAGCTCGACCTTGCTGGCCAGTGCGAAACTCATCCGCTCGAAAGCGACGGCCTCGTCGGGTGCGGTGGTTCCGGGTGCGACGGCGAGTACGATTTGCTCGAAGTATTTTTCCGGATAGAGGCAAAGTATGCCGTTTGCGCCGAGAACGAGGTAAAAATTGCAACCGTGCTGCTCTGTGTCAATCTGGCTGCGAAGCTTGTTGGAGATTAGGACCCTGCTTTTTGAGTCGATAACGTGCTGATATTCGCCTGTTAGTAATAGCATGGCTTTCTTCCCACTTGGTATATTCTGTCTGGGAGATAATACCACTTCTTACCACTAAGTCAATAAACAAATTGGAAATTTTTAGAAAAAAGTAAAAATTTTCTTATAGGACGTCGTTGTCAAGAGAGCTAATCCGTTTTGAGAGAAAGAGTTGCGGCGATACAGATTGTTTTTGGGTCAGATTTTCCAGGCGAAATTGATTTCACAGTGAGGTGTGAATTTTGTGAGATTGTGGAAAATGTGTGGATAAGTTGCTCCGCCAATGAGAAGCGCCAGGAGAATGAAAAAAGCGGGTGAAGGGAATCGAACCCTCGTGACCAGCTTGGAAGGCTGGAGCTTTACCACTAAGCTACACCCGCAAATTACGTTTCGTTGACTAAAATATAAGCAGCAAATATGAAATTGTCAACCCGAAATCAACCAAGTATCGGGAATTGCCGTGCAAATATGGAATTTCTTGAAATAACCCAAATCAGATATGACCAGCGAATGTTCTCTTTGGGCATATTGTCTTAGCTGTCTCGTATTTGTCGGAGGATGTGCCAATAGGCTCCGCGGGCACCGTTGGCGATGGCGTTTACAAGCTGGGTGTTGTCGTTATAGTTGTGGTCGGTAGGGGCAGTGTCATCGGGTGAGGTGATTTCGGGGGTGGGTTCAAAAAACCTTTTGTCGCCGTCAATTAAATCTCGTGCGAGCTGAGCGGGGCGGTCGCCAAGTGAAGCAGATATATAAAAGGTAGGTTTGAAGAAATCGACGGGGCCTTGGTATTTTCTTCGGATGGCGGGGTTTTGTTCGAGCGGGCCTTCGGCGGTGGTTATCCGGGCCATTTCTGTTCCGGGGTAGATTCTGATGCCGAGCGAGGCACCGGCGCAATACGGGTCGATTTGCTTTATGAAATTAATGGTCTCGGCGATAGAATCGGGTGTTTCACCGGGGCCGCCGAGGAGCAGGTCGAACATCGGCTTTATGTTGTTTTGTTTGCAGAGCCGGACGGCAGAGGCGAGGTCTTGTTTTAGGTGCGGCTGGCGGTAGGTTTTTAGCATGGAAGGTGAGGCGGAATCTGCGGTGAAATCGATACCGACACAGCCTGCCTTACTCATAGCTTCGGCGAGCTGGGCGTCGAAGGGTTTTACGGCCATATAAGTGTACCAGCGGAGTCTGTCGCCGAGGTGGTGTTGGTTGAATTCGCCGCAAACTTCAAGGGCATGGTCGTAGGGGATGTTGAATTCGGAATCGCACGTGTGGAGGACATCAACGCCCTGAGCGAGAAGCGCCTCGGCCTCGTCGGCGACTTCGGCGGGGTCTCGGAGTCTAAGGGTTTGGCCTTTTGCGAGAGGGTCAGCGCAGTAAATGCATTGTCGGTTGCAGCCTCTTTTTGTTTCGAGTCCGCCCTGACCTCCGCGTTCGAAGTATTGGAGGTTGTCGATGGCATCGCGGCTGACAGGCAGTGAAAGAGGCTGAATCCATGCGGGTTTGTTTGAGCGTATGGTATTATTGTCTCGCCAGATGAGGCCGTCAGCACGGTCGAAAAGCTTTTGGTTTTGCAGTTGGCTTAGAAGTTCGAATATAGCATGTTCGCCGTCGCCGCGGATGCCGAAGTCGGCTCCGGAGTACTGGACGATTCGCTCGGGGAAGATCGAGAAACCGACACCTCCTATTACGATGGGGGCATCGGTCAATTTTTTTATTTTGCGGACGGTTTGAGCGAGGTCGGGGAGGAAAGACTTTGCACTTGGCCAGAAGCAATCGTCGACGTTTCTGAAAGAGAGACCGACCAGTTGGGGGTCGTGTGAGTTAAAGTATTCGGTCAGGGATTTGTCGGGGTCATCGGCGAGGGCCAAATCGAGGATGTTTGTTTCTATTTTGTTTTTTCGCAGGTGTGTGGCGATGTAGTCAAGCCCTATGGGGGAGATTGGTGGAGTCATCAGGTTCGTATTTATAAGGGTCAGCATAGAGGTAATATGATAGCGGCGAAGGAGCAATGGTTCAAGGTTTATGGCCGAGGGGCAATTCGCCTTATAATTTTTTTCGTGCAGCGGTTTTTAGAATTCAGCGGCCAGTTTTTTTGCGGTTTCGACGGCGTTTCGTACTTTTTCAGCGGCGATGTCGGGTCCTGCCTGAAGTGTGGGTTCGACAATGATAGAATTGACACTCTCAAAGCCTATAAAACCAAAGATCAGTTCGATGTATTTTTTCTGAAGGTCAAAGGCTTCGGCCTCTGTGCCGGTCTCGTACTGTCCACCGCGGGCGTAAACAGTCAGAAGCGGTTTGTGGTGGACAAGTCCCTTGTATCCGGTTTCAGGGCTGTAGGAGAACGTGTAGCCGGGCTGAACGAGGATGTCGATGTACTGCTTTAGTCGGTAAGGGATGCTGAAATTCCACATGGGGACCGCGAGGACGTATTTGTCGGCGGAGGTGAATTGCTCGATGACTTCTTCGATTTGCCGCCAGGTTTGTTTTTCTTCTGAGGAGTGTGACTTTCCGTGGAGGATTGTGTACTTAGCCTGTACGGCGAGTTTGTCGAAGTCGGGCATCGGTGCGTCGAACAAATTTAAAGTTACGATTTCATCGTTGGAGTACTGTTGTCTGTATTCTTCGACAAATGCATCGGCAACGGCGATGGATTTGGAGCGAGTGCCTCTTGGTGAGGCTTGAATGTATAATAGAGTGCTCATAATTTTCTCCCTTTATATTAGGGTGACAGATATTGGTAATACATATCAGTGCTCTCCGATGGTGCAGAACTGCATTAGTTCATTTACGTTTGCGGTGCCGACACAGATTGAGGTGTCGGAGGCGCCGTAATAGATTTTTAGCTCTTGGCCGTCATCTTCGAGGATAGCGCCGCAAGAGAAGACAACGTTGTTGACATCTCCGACGCGTTCGTAATATTCGCGGGGCGAAAGTATTGGAATGGCGGAGCGACAGAGGACTTTCGAAGGGTCTTTTTCGTCAAGTACAGCTGCGCCGAGTCTGTATATGGGCCCTCCTGAAGCTTCTTTTACGCCATGATAAATGATGAGCCAGCCGTCATCTATTCTGATAGGCTGAGTAGAGGCTCCGATTCTCCATGAGTCCCAGTGGTCATCGCGGATTGTCATGACGCAGCGTGAATGTCCCCATGTGATGAGGTCATCGGAATATGAAAGCCAGATGTTTCCGAGCCCACCAGCGACGGGTCGGTCGAGACGTGCGTATTTGCCGTTGATTTTTTCGGGAAACAGGACGCCATCTTTGTTTTCAGGTTCTGAAACAAGTGCTACGCGTTCGAATGTTTTGAAGTCGGTTGTTTTTGCCAGAGCCAGCAGAGCTCCGTATGATGAAGCGGCGGTGTACATAATATAAAAGATGCCGTCGATTTCTGTGATTCGAGGGTCTTCGATGCCTTTCTGTTCATATTTTTTGAAGCAGCCTTCTTCCTGGCATGGTGTCATGACAGGTTCGGGCTCGAGTTTGAAGTTATAACCATCATCACTTCTTGCCAGTGCGAAGACGGAGCGGCCGGTGAGGTCTTCAACGCGAAGTAAAAGAATATATTGGCCGTTATATTTTGCGCATCCTGCGTTAAAGACGGTATTGCATGGGAAGGGGATGTCGTCGATTGTTATCATTGGATTTTTCTCCCAGCGGTGAATGACATCGTATTTGAACTTTTTTGCCATAACAGAAGCCTCCTTTTATTAACATGTTAGGTGAAAGGCACCTATTACTTTTGCGCCTTTGTTGATTTTTTCGTTGAAGATTTGACATGCCCGTGACGTTTTTTCAGCGATTAGCTCTATGCCCTGGTCCTGGATGAATTTTTCGGTGTCGGCGGGGACGTTCATCATGCCGGAGGCGCCTTTGCCGACTACAAGAACATCGGGTTTGAAGTCGATTACATCGGCAAGGTCATCGACGGCGAGGCTGTGTCCCTTTTTTCGCCACCAGTCGGGTTTTATTTTATCCGGGAAGATAATCAAATCACCGGTGTACTCAGTGCCGTCAACTTTCATAGTTCCGAAACTATACGAGTCGATTTTCATTTTTCATACCTGTTGTTTTTACAGAAAGCCTCTTAATGTTCGTGCTCTGCTTTTTCGAAGTATGCGGTTTTGAATTCGGCGAGCAGGGCACTGATTTTTTGGACGTTTTGAAGTTCTGTTGATTGTTTGGCTTTCATTGTATAAACGAGCATTTCGTGCAGCATGGTGAGTTTTTCAAGGTAATGCTCATATTGATGCGAATCGGCCTTGTCGGCGGGTTTTATTCTCTGGGCCATGAAGTAATAGGTTATTATTTGGCTGATGTCGTCGGCGTGTTTTTCCTTGTTGTTTACCCAGCGAACAATCTGGTTCATGTTGGGCTTATCTTCTTTTGAAAGCTGTGTTATCTGATTCATAGATTTTTCGATGGTGGCGAGGTTTTCGGCAATCATATCGAAGCGCATGTGGTCGCCGTAGATACCGCACGGTATCTGACAGTGTGAATAGGCTATGGAAGCAAGTGCAACTATCAGGGTACAGGTGGTTCCCGCAATTAATGTTTTTTTTGTTGTTTTTTTCATTTTCGGTCTCCCTTCGCAATAAATAAATTTTTGATAATTTGGTCCGAAGCGATTTCCCAGCTGGTGTATCGCTGTATTTTTAAGTTTTTACGATATCAGTTTTAGTTACGGTTCCGTCCAAAGCCACAGTAACGTCCTGGAATGACAAGTCGGCTTTTGCCAAAGCAATTGCCTTTTTTGCAATTTCGGTCAGGCCGAAGCAGCAGGGCACTTCCATGTGGACTACGGTCAGGCTATTGAGTTTGTTTTGCTTTAGGATTTGTGCGAATTTTTCAATATAAAACTGAGGGTCGTCGAGTTTTGGGCAGCCCACAACGATACTGTGGTCTTTTAAAAACCTGTTGTGGAAATCGCCCATGGCAAAGGGGACGCAGTCGGCGACGAGGAGCAGGTCGGCATTTTGAAAACAGGGTGCCTTTGGCGAAACAAGCTTTAACTGAACGGGCCAGTGGGTCAGGCGTGATTGGGCGGCAGTGGAATTATCTTCGCCTGATTTTTCGCGGATTTTTTTAGCCATTACGCCGGGACAGACGAAATTATTAGTGTTCGCCTTTTGCATCTTAGCCAAATGCTGCTTTGTGGCTTTTTCGTCAAATTCCGGTGCTTCTCGCTGTTCGACTGTTATGGCGTCTTCAGGACATTTGCCGATGCATGCTCCGAGGCCGTCACAATAAACCTCGCTAACCAGTTTTGCCTTGCCGTCGATTATCTCTATTGCTCCCTCGGCGCAGGCGTTGACGCACTGGCCACAGCCGTTACATTTTTCTTCATCAATCTTTACAATATTACGCAGGGCCATGATATCGCCTTTTCTCCTGTTATTATCACTTTAGCATTTAGGGGGGTGTTCGTCAATATTTTCGGTTGGCAAATATATAATATGTCCACGAGGACATTTTGGACGTAGGGTCTGAGGGGAAGCGGAAAGCTGATTTTTAGGTGTTCAATTTACTTGCCAAGAAACGGGAAGTTTGTAGAATAATGTGGTTTTGCTAAATCGATTATTTTCTGGAGTTTGTGTCAAGATGAGTATTACCGAGACAGCGGCGTTGGCCAAGTCGGCATCTATTCTGCTGGCGGCGGTTAAAACCGAAGTTAAGAACAAAGCGCTTGCCGAGATTGCCAAAGCACTGAAATCGCGAATCGCTGAAATCATTGCAGCGAACGAGCAGGATTTAAAAGCTGCGCAGGAAGATAATCTTGCGACACCACTGCTAAAACGGCTTAAATTTGACGAGGGCAAAATTGAAACGGTATGTGCAGGTATCGATAGTCTGATTAAGCTCGATGACCCTGTGGGCAAAACGCTGAGCGCGACTGAGCTTGATAAAGGTTTAGAGCTTTATAAGGTCAGTTGTCCAATTGGAGTAATAGGAGTGGTTTTCGAGTCGCGGCCGGACGCGCTTGTGCAGATATCGACGCTGTGTCTGAAGAGCGGCAATGCGGTCCTTTTGAAAGGCGGCAGCGAGGCCGAGCATACGAATAAAATACTGGCGGAAACGATATCCGAGGCGAGTGAAAAGGCCTGGATGCCCGAAGGCTGGCTACGGCTTCTCCATAGCCGGGAGGATGTGGCCGAGATGCTGGGGCTGGATGAATATATTGATTTGATTATTCCGCGGGGCTCGAACGAGTTTGTCCGGTACATAATGAATAACACGAACATAGCGGTCCTTGGTCACGCGGACGGGATATGCCATGTATATGTCGATGCGGGAGCCGATGTGGATATGGCTATTCGGATTGTGGTGGATTCTAAGTGTCAATATGTAGCGGTGTGCAACGCGGCCGAGACGCTGCTTGTGCACGACGGGATTGCCGAAGAGTTTCTGCCGAAGGTCAAGGCGGTGCTCGAGGAAAGGAACGTGGAGCTGCGGGGCTGTGAAAAGACGGCGGCGATTATAGATGTCAAGGCGGCCACGGAGGAGGACTGGTCAACGGAGTATCTCGATAATATAATCTCGATAAAGGTTGTGGGCTCGCCACCAGAGGCGATAGAGCATATCAACAGATATGGTTCAGGTCATACAGATGCGATTATCACAGATGATAGTGGGGCGGTGGAGGAGTTCATGGAATTAGTTGATTCCGCGAACGTGTTCTGGAATTGCAGCACGCGGTTCAGCGACGGCTTTAGATATGGTTTGGGCGCCGAGGTCGGGATAAGCACAAACAAGATACACGCCCGCGGGCCGGTAGGGCTTGAAGGGCTTTTGATTTATAAATGGAAGCTTGTAGGCGGCGGGCAGATAGTAGCTGATTATTCGGGCAGCTCGGCGAAGAAATTTACGCATAAGAAACTCAATAAGGATTTTAAACTGTAGGGTATAATGAGAGATTTCAGCAAGGCAAAGCGAATAGTGGTGAAAATCGGCACGAACACCCTGGCTAAAGCGGGTGGTGTCGATACGGCGTATGTCCGCCGGATAACGGCACAGATAAGCACATTGCTGAAAACGGGCAGGCAGGTTGTTATCATAAGTTCCGGTGCGATAGGTATGGGTGCGGGACAACTGCATATGGCCGATAAGGTAAAGGGCATGAAGATGCGCCAGGCGTGCGCGGCCATCGGACAGCCCCTTTTGATGGCAGAGTATCGGAAAGCGTTTGCAAAGCTGAAGGTCACCGTCGCCCAGGTTCTGCTGACGACCGAAGTGCTGAACAACCGCAGGACATACCTTAATCTTCGCAATTCGATAGAGACGCTGCTGCAGCTTGGCGTTGTACCAATTTTGAATGAGAATGACAGCGTGAGCACGGATGAAATCGGCACGGCGTTCGGGGACAACGACAGGCTAAGCGCACTTGTGGCGAGCAAGATTGACGCCGACCTTTTGATTATGCTAAGCGATATTGACGCCCTTTATGATAAAGACCCGAGGAAGTTCAAGAGCGCTCAACCTATTCACACGGTCTATGAGGTAACCGAGGAAATGGTTCGCAGTGCCGGCAGTAAGGGCAGCAAATATGCAACCGGCGGGATGAAGACGAAAATGGAAGCTGCGAGAATCGCATCCAGCGCGGGCTGTCGGATAGTCCTGGCCAATGGCAGGTTGAAAAACATCATCGGCCGTATTATCGAAGGGGCTGAAGTCGGTACGGTCTTTATGCCCAAGCGAAAACTAAGTAATCGCAAGAGGTGGATTCTTAACAGCACAGCTGCGGGAACGATTGTAATCGACGAGGGGGCGGTCAAGGCAGTTCGAAACAAGAAATCGCTTTTGCCAAGCGGCATCACAGCTATCAAGGGCAACTTTGAGGCAGGCGCGGTTGTGCTTCTTAATGGCATGGCAAAGGCGGTGACAAACTTAAGCAGCGTGCAGCTTAAGCGTCTGGCCGGAAAACACAGCGCCGAAATTCGAAAAATCCTCGGGCCCAAACATCGTGACGTGGTCGCTATCCCTGAGGATATCGTCTTAATCGACTACTAAGAAAGAAAGATAAGTGACAGAGGAGCCGGAACAAGTAGAGGTAAAGCGGGTTCTTTCTAAGCAGCCAGAAGCGCCGCAGCAATTAACAGTTGGGCGCAGGCTTTACAACGCCTTGTTTCCCGTGATAGGTGGTTTGGTTCTTGACTTTACGGATTTCGTGACATTCGGTCTTATAGGTATTTACACGGGTTTTCTTATCGGGGGACTTATCGGCTGGCTGGTTAGTTCGATATACGGTTTTTCAACAAAAAAGAGGCTGCTGTGGGCGCTGCTGTCCGGCATCTACTGCACGATACCGGCGACAGAATTCATACCAGTAGCGACCATTTTATCAGCGGTGGCGCGTTTCGATAAAATTCCTCCTGTACAAAAATAAAAGAAATCTTTACGAATTAGCAGCCTACAAATTTATTCCACCCGTTTCTGTCATATTTGATATTTCTGGATTGACAATAAAAAACAGATATTTAATAATGTGTGTGCCGAGCCGGAGTGGCGGAATTGGCAGACGCGCGGGATTCAAAATCCCGTCCTGGCAACAGGGTGAGGGTTCGAGTCCCTCCTCCGGCATTTTCCTGTGGGGGCGTTCCGGTCATATTTCTCACTCGACATAGCGCATAATCGCGGTTTTTGGCGTTTTTTTGGGGGTTTTTTTGCGCAAAATGGTAGAATTTCTGCGCAATTTTGCATTTCAAAGAGGGCTAAAAGATTGTAGAATGCTGTATTAGAACAATCAAAGAGGAATGTTAAGACATCCTTATAAAAAAGTATAAAAGAGGAACTCTATGGTAAAGAGCGGAAAACTTATCAGAGGAAAGTGGTCGAACAAAGAAGTGACACTTCTTAAGAAGCTGTTCCCGAAGACAAACACACGCCAGTTGGCTGAGCAGCTCGGGCGGCCTTTGACAGCGGTTCGGCAAAAAGCATACGAAATGAGACTTAAAACCGGGACGTATCTTAACCGCTACTGGTCGGAGGAGGAGATAAAATCACTTAAGAGACTTTTTCCAGACAACAAGACGCGTGATGTGGCCGACAAGCTTAACCATTCGGCAGGAGCGGTGAGCCGGTTGGCATCGAGGCTCGGACTTAAGAAATCCAAGGGGTACCTCAAGTCAATAGGACAGGTCTCCGAACCGAGAAGATGGTCTCAGAAAGAGGTGAAGCTTCTTAAAAAATTAAACTATAGCCGGAGCAGGCAGGAGATTGCAGAAAAACTCGGAAGGTCTACAGCGACAGTCAGCCAGAAAGCGCTTCGACTTGGCCTGAAGAAAAAAGAAATAATGAGATGGACAAGCAAGGAACTTGTAATTCTCAAACAAATGTATGGAAAAACAACAGCGCTTCAGATAGCCAAAAAATTAGGTCGTTCTGCACAATCTGTAAGGCAAAAAGCCCACAGGCTGGGACTTAAAAAAAGAAAAGCATACAAACGTCACAAAGTCACGTCTCCAATCTTTAGAAAAGGTAAGGCTGAATCCGAAAAAGAGCTGACGTTAGCGGTAGGTTAGTGAAAACCTTCAGCACCAAATATAAACTAGCCGGCAACAAAGGGTGACAGTTCGCGCAGGTGATTAACAATCTGTGGCATTTTCTCTATGGTATAATCGATTTCTTTTTCGGTGTTGTACCTGCTCAAGCTGAATCGTATAGAGCCGTGTGCGGCGGTAAAAGGCACCCCCATGGCGCGAAGCACGTGAGAAGGCTCGAGCGAGCCGGAAGTACAGGCCGAGCCGCTGCTGGCACAGATGCCATACTTGTCGAGCATGAGAAGTATCGCTTCTCCCTCGATATACTCGAAGCTGATATTGGTGGTGTTGGGCAGGCGGCTTTGTGTGTCGCCGTTGACGCGGCAGTCGGGACAGCTTTTTAACATTGCGTTTTCGAGTTTGTCGCGGAGACCTTTGACTCGGTTATTTTCCTGTTCGATATTTTTCGCGGCCAGTTCGCAGGCCTTTCCGAGCCCGACCATGCTGGGAACGTTTTCGGTGCCGGCCCTGCGTCCGGCCTCCTGATGGCCGCCGAGCATGAACGGCGCAATCCGCGTGCCTTTTCTGACATACAGCACCCCAATACCTTTTGGTGCGTGGAGTTTATGGCCGGAAAGACTTAACAGGTCTATGTTGCTTTTTGATAGATTAAGCGGAATCTTGCCGATGACCTGCACCGCGTCTGTGTGGAAAATGACACCACGTGAGGCGGTAAGTTCGGCAATTCTTTCGACAGGAAATATCGTGCCTGTCTCGTTGTTCGCGTACATTATTGTTACCAGTGCGGTATCTTCATCGATTTGACTCTCGAGCCTGTCCCAGTCCAGCCTGCCGGCATTGTCGACCCCGATTTCTACGACACTGTAGCCGTGATTTTCCAGTTCCCGGCAAACGGTCAATACGGCTGGGTGCTCAACTCTTGAAGTTATGACCTTTCTTTTTTGAGGTGTTGCAGCGATTATGCCTTTTATGGCGGCGTTGTCGCTTTCGGTTCCACAGCTTGTGAAGATGATTTCAGCCGGCTCACAGCCGAGTAAAGCGGCGACCTGCTCGCGTGCCTTTCTAATTTTGCGGCTGATTTGTCCACCGAAGGTGTGCATACTCGAAGGGTTGCCATAAAGCTCGCAGAACAGAGGTTTCATTTCCTCAAGTACTTCTTCGGCGACTTTTGTCGTGGCATTATTATCGAAATATATGGTTTCCATATTTTATCCTCTATGCTCGTGAGGCTCCTGCGAGGAGTCCTTGTCTTCTTCAACGTAAAGCGATTGCGAGACGAATTCTCTTAGCCTTGCTTCAACAACATCTTTCATAGTAAATTCAGCGAGCCTGCATTGAGCGCACATTCCCCTGAACGCGACGATTACCTTATCGCCTTCGACATCTACAAGCTCGATGTTTCCGCCGTGCGCCCGCAGCGCCGGTCTGATTTGTTCGTTTATAGTCTGCTGAATCATCTGTATCTTTTGGATGTTTGTGAACTTGCCCGCTTTTCGAACGGTCGTGGTGGCGGGTTCTTTTGCCTTATCGCCCTGGATTTTTTCTATGATTTTTTCAATTTCGCCCGTGCATCCTCCGCATCCGCCTCCGGCCTTGCAGTAATTGGTCACCTCCTCGACTGTTGTGAGATTATTATCGCTGATAACCCTCTCAATCTCGTTTTCGGTGACACCGAAACAGGTACATATTACTTTTCCTTCAAGCTCGTGCTTTTTGGTTCCGCCTGAGTGATAATTTTCGATAGCGGCCTCAAGGGCTTCTCTTCCCATGACCGAACAATGCATTTTTTGCTCAGGCAGCCCACCGAGATAGTCAGCGATGTCCTTATTAGTTACCTTTGCGGCTTCATCAACGGTCATCCCCTTTATGATTTCAGTCAATACCGAGGATGTGGCGATGGCGCTGGCGCAGCCGAAGGTTTTGAATTTTGCGTCTTTTATTTTGCCTTTTTCATCGAGTTTGAAAGTCAGCTTCAGAGCGTCACCGCAGGCAAGCGAGCCTACTTCGCCGATGCCGTCCGGGTTTTCAATCTCGCCGACGTTACGCGGATTGAAAAAATGCTCTTTAACCTTATCCGTATATTCCCACATATTTTTTACCTCTGACTCGCCTCTATAGCTTGTTTGAAATCAGCGATTATATCGTCGATGTGTTCAGTTCCGACCGAGACACGAATATAATCAGGTGTAACGCCGGCGGCAAGTTGTTCTTGGTCGGTAAGCTGCTGATGAGTTGTGCTGGCCGGATGAATCACCAATGTTTTGCTGTCTCCGATATTGGCAAGATGGCTTGCAAGTTTAACGCTGTTTATGAATTTAACACCTGCCTGCTTTTCGCCTTTTATTCCGAAACCCAGAATAGCGCCCTGGCCCTTTGGCAGGTATTTTTTTGCCAGTTTGTGGTCGGGGTGCGACTCAAGGCCGGGATAGTTGACCCAGTTGACCTGAGGCTGTTTTTCAAGCCACTGCGCAAGTTTCAGAGCATTTTCCGAATGTCTGGGCATTCGCAGGTGCAGCGTTTCAAGCCCCTGCAAGAACAAAAACGCGTTAAAGGGTGACATGCAGGCTCCCATATCGCGCAGAAACTGAACCCGGGCCTTTATGATATATGCCAGTTCACCGAAACTTTCGACATACTTTACTCCATGATAACTCGGATCTGGTTCTGTCAACTCAGGATACCGGCCGTTGGTCCAGTCGAATTTACCTGAATCGACAATCGCACCGCCAATGCTTGTTCCGTGGCCGCCGATGAATTTTGTGCAGCTATGAACGACAAGGTCAATTCCGTGTTCAAAGGGCCTGAACAACATGGGGGAGGTGACGGTGTTATCACAGATTATCGGCATGTTTTTTTTGTGGGTGATGTCAGCGATTTTCTTGTACTGTAGGACATCATTCTTGGGATTGCCTATGCTTTCAATATAAATCAAACGGGTGTTGTCTTTGACAGCATTGGCGAAATTTTCCGGGTCTTTTGGGTCGACGAATGTCGTCTCGATACCCAGCTTCGGGAAAGTCTGGCTAAAAAGTGTAACAGTACCGCCGTAGAGAGAACTCGAAGCAACAACATGCTGACCGGCTTTGCATATGTTAAGTACGCCTGCGGTTATAGCGGCCATTCCTGAACTAAAGCAGAGAGCCGCTACTCCACCTTCGAGAGCGGCAAGGCGTTTCTCAAGCATGTCCGTCGTGGGATTCATAAGGCGTGTATAAATATTACCGAATTCTTTCAGCGCAAACAAATCTGCTGCATGTCCGCTGTCCTTAAAGCAATAGCTGGCGGTTTGGTAAATTGGGGCAGCGCGGCTGAGCGTTTCCGAATCGGGTTTTTGGCCTGCGTGCAGGGCCAGCGTTTCCAGATGATATTTTTTCTGCTCTTCCATCTATTTGTGTCCTTTTCTATTTTGCGGGCAGCACCTCTACCATTCTGTCGAGGGCTTTTCGGGCTTTTTCCGCTATCTGCTGCGGAATGGTTATTTCGTACTGCATATCTTCCAAAGACCAGAGTATTTTTTCCAGGGTAATTTTTTTCATATTAGGACAGATTCCCATCTGGCCGGCGGGCAAATACACAGCATCGGGATTTTTCTTTTTCAAAGCGTGAATTATCCCCGATTCGGTGGCCACAATATATGTTTTTGCATCATTTTTTTCGACGTATTCAAGCATCTGGCCGGTACTAAGGATTGCATCGGAGATTTCCTTCACCGGCTCGGAACACTCAGGGTGTGCCATAACGACGGCATCGGAATGTTTTTCTTTTTCCTTTTCGATATCCTCTTCTGTAATCATTACGTGTGTGGCACAATATCCGGGCCAGAGCACAAGGTCTCTGCCGGTCTTTTCTATAACGAACCTGCCCAAATGCTGGTCGGGCACAAAAATAATCTTCTTATCCGTCGGCAGTGATTTGACCAGGGCCACCGCGTTGGAACTTGTACAGCAGTAATCGCTTTCGGCCTTAACCTCGGCGGTGCTGTTTACATAACATACAACCAGGGCTTCGGGGTGCTCTTTTTTCAGTTTCCGCAACTGTTTTGCATCAATCATGTCAGCCAGCGGGCAACCAGCGTGTTTGTCGGGCAGCAGGACCGTTTTTTGCGGCGAGAGAATCGCGGCGGTTTCAGCCATAAAAAGCACGCCGCAAAATATAATCACGTCTGCGTCGGTGCTCGCGGCGTTTATGCTAAGGCCCAGAGAGTCACCGCAGAAGTCGGCAATGTCCTGTACGTCGCCCGGCTGATAGTTGTGCGCAAGTATCACCGCATTGCGCGAATCCTTAAGCTGTTTTATCTTCTCAAGTAGTGGCTGGCCCAAGGTTCTTCTCCTGAAGCTATTTGTCGCTGGCTGAATTGTTTTGTTTCGTGTGGATAAGGTCGACGTTTGCGGTCGCAACGGTAACACCCGGCGGGACGGACTGCTTTATCCATACATTACCGCTAATTACGGCGCCTTTTCCTATGACAACGTCGCCTAATATTGTTGCTTCAGCGTATATCGTCACGTTGTCTTCAATCGTCGGATGTCTTTTTGCGCCTTTTATAATCCTTCCCCGCTCATCTTTCGGGAAGCTGAACGCCCCGAGAGTTGTTCCCTGATAGAGTTTTACGTTGTCACCTATGACGGTCGTCTCGCCGATTACGACACCGGTGCCGTGGTCGATAAAGAAGTTCTTTCCGATTTTCGCGCCTGGGTGGATATCGATACCGGTCTTGGAATGGGCGCACTCAGACATTATTCGTGGAATCAGAGGCACGTTCTTGAGGTATAATTCGTGCGCGATTCGATGCGTCGCTATTGCAATAATGCATGGATAGCTTATCACGATTTCCTCATAGGATTTCGCTGCCGGATCACCGTCGAAGGCCGCCACCACATCGCCCTTGAGCAGTTCACGGATTTTCGGAAGCTGACTCAAGAGGTGCTCGGTGGCATCTTCAGCAATTGAGCGGCAGTCGCCGGTGTCGCAATTCTCAAGTCTGCAGCGATATTTGCAGGCCCTTTCTATCTGATTTGAGAGCTCGGTGTAGACATGGCATAGAATATCAATAACGACAAAATTGACATTCGATTTTGTTACTGTCCTTTTGCCTGTATAGCCGGGGAAAATCAACTCGGTGAGCAGGCCAAGAACCTCAATTATTTTGTCCCGAACAGGCAGGTTGGAAGTGTCTATAAAATTTATTCCTGAATCATCCTTATACGTCCGGATGATTTGCCCGACGAGTTTTTCGATTTTTTCATTAGTAAGCTTGCCCTTCTTCATCAGCAACCGCCTTTCACAAGAGTAAAAAAATCTGGGAGATTTTGTTTCCGGGGCCTATTTTAACAACTCATAGAGCTCTGTGGAAATATATCTTTCGCCGGTATCACAAACCACAGTAACAATGGTTTTGCCCTGGTTTTCCTCCCTTTTTGCCAGTTGGATGGCGGCCCAGACGTTAGCTCCTCCGCTTATGCCGGAAAGAATCCCCTCTTGATGCGCAAGCTGTCGGGCTGTCTCCATGGCGTCTTCGTTCGAAACCTGAATGATTTCGTCAATAATGTCCATGTTGAGAATATCAGGCACGAATCCTGCACCGATACCCTGTATTTTGTGAGATCCGGGTTTACCACCCGAAAGAACGGGCGAATCCATTGGTTCGACAGCGACAGCTTTTAGGTTTTTGTTGTGCTTTTTCAGCACTTCGGCACAGCCGGTGATTGTACCGCCGGTACCGACACCAGCGACGAAAATATCGACCTGACCGCCGCTGTCGATCCAAATTTCCTTTGCGGTTGTTTCCCGGTGTATCTGTGGATTCGCCGGGTTCTTAAATTGCTGGGGCATAAAGGCATTCGGGTTTTGCTCTAAAAGTTCCTCTGCTTTTTCGACCGCCCCGGTCATTCCGCGCTGGGCCGGGGTCAGTACAATCTCAGCCCCAAACAACTGCAAAAGTTTTCTTCTTTCTACGCTCATCGATTCGGGCATAGCCAAAATCAGCTTATATCCTTTTGCGGCACAAATGAAGGCCAGGCCTATGCCTGTATTGCCGCTTGTAGGCTCGATTATGACGGTGCCCGACTTTATTTTTCCCTCGCGTTCGCCAGCTTCTATCATCGAAAGCCCAATTCTGTCCTTTACGCTGCCACAGGGGTTAAAAGACTCAAGTTTTGCAAGTATGGTTGCGTTTTTCGGGCCAAGCTTGTTTATACGTACCAGTGGGGTGTAACCAACCGTGGCAGTTATATCTTCAAATATTGCGCTCATAATCAGCTCCCTGTTCTTTTATATCTGATAATACGACGTTTTGTCGCTCTTTGCCCTCTCTACGAGGTCTTCGAGTGTTACGGACTCGAGCACGCCGACGACGGCCTGCTGAACCTGTGACCAGAGTTCCCTGGCGGCACAGTCGGCGGCCCGGGCACAATACTCGTCGCTTTCAAGGCACTCAACAGTGACTATAGGCCCTTCGAGAACGCTGAAGATATCGCTAAGCTTGACCTGATTCGGGGGTTTAGCCAGAATATAGCCACCTTTTGCGCCTCTTAGGCTTCTGACAAAGCCACTGGCTTTTAGTATAGCCATTAGCTGTTCGAGATATTTGACGGAAATTTCCTGTCGCTTTGCAATGGTTTTTATTTGGATAGGGCCCTTGCCGTAGTTGCAAGCCAGTTCCAATGACGCTCTAATACCGTATCTTGCTCTTGTTGATAGTTTCATTTTTCATTTCCTATTATTCCTACTATATGAGTAGTATATGCTAAAAGAGCATATTTTGTTAGCAAAAAAATCAAAAAAAATGCAAAAATTTCAAAAAATCGGGTTTTTTTGGCATTTTTACGTCATTTTTTTTATTTTTATCAATATTTTCACCTCAAAAACGGTCCAGTCGGCTATACCTCAAAGAATTTTGCCATCAAGGCCCGGATATCAATTCGCTTGACAGTCAATTGCGATATCCATAGAATAGGAGTGTTTAATTACCGGCTGATTTCCAGAGGCATTGCGGATGGCAAGAAGCACCACAAAAAAAATAGCGTTCATCTCGAGCTTTCCACCAAGGAAATGCGGAATCGCAACGTTCACTTCTGACCTGATAAAAAACATCAAGCTGACCGCCAAGAGTAATTTCGAACCTCTTGTCGTGGCGATGCGTGCCGATAGCGAGCTGAGATATAATGACCCCGTGAAGTTCGAGGTGCGGGAGAAAGTCAAGAACGATTACATTTGTGCGGCAGATTATATTAACTTCAGCCACGTTGACGTTGTGTCGGTTCAGCACGAATTCGGTCTTTTTGGGGGATCTGCAGGCTCGTACCTGAGTCTGTTGCTCAACAAGCTTCACGCCCCGATAATAACTACACTTCATACGGTGCTTGACGACCCGAACGAATCTTATTTCAATTCTATGGTGGACGTTTGCGAGGCTTCTTACAAGATAATCACCATGAACGAGCGTGGCGTCACCATGCTGGAGAATATTTACGGCGTTGAGCGTGGTAAGATACAGCTTATCCCGCACGGGATACCTGATTTGCCTTTCGTCGATAACAACTACTACAAACATAAATTCGGCATGGAAGATCGAAGAACGATTCTGACATTTGGTCTGCTGAGCAGGAACAAGGGCATAGAAGTTATGCTCAAGGCGATGCCAGCGATAATCGAGGCCGAGCCGTCAGTTTTGTATGTGATTCTCGGTATGACACATCCTTCGGTATTGAAAGAAGAAGGAGAATCTTACAGATTTAAGCTGCGGCAAATGGTCAAAGAGCTGGATTTGCAGAAACACGTCATTTTCCACAACAGGTTCGTAGGCGACGAAGAGCTGAGCAACTTTTTATGCGCGGCCGATATTTATGTCACACCATATTTAAGCAGGGAACAGTTAACAAGCGGGACTTTATCTTTTGCAGTAGGTACAGGCAAGGCAGTGGTTTCTACACCTTACTGGGCCGCAATGGAGCTGTTGGCCAAGGGCCAGGGCAAATTAGTCAGGTTTGGCGACTCGAAACACACTGCAAAAGCGATAGTTGAAATACTCCAAAAAGACTCTCTTTTCTATTCACTTAGAAGAAAGGCTTATGAGTACGGCAGGTCACGGACATGGCCTAAGATTGGTCAGCAGTATTGGAAGCTGTTCAGTGCCAAATGGATGCCCGTCCACGTACCTGCGAAAGCCTCTCCTCTGTCGACAAAAGTGGTACCGAGTATAGAAGTTCCCGAACCGACACTGGTACACCTGAAAAGGCTGACTGACGACACAGGGCTCATTCAGCATGCGAAATTCACCGTGCCCAACCGAGAACACGGCTATGCAACAGACGATAACGCAAGGGGTGTAATAGCGATGACCAAGTACTACGCCCAGTATCATGAACCTGAGGCGTTGAGGCTTTTCAATATATATCTTTCATTTATTCTTAACTCACAGAAAAGCGATGGTACAGTCAGAAACATAATGAACTTTGACAGGTCCTGGCTGAGAAACGAACCTGTTCACGATGGTCTTGGCAGAGTCCTGTGGGCGATGGGAACAGTGATGGCTGATCCACCGTCTTCGGACTACCTGCCAATAATCAAGGACCAGTTCGACAATTCAGTAAATTACGTGTCCAAGCAGTCCCCGAGAGGTATGGCTTATTCCATACTCGGGATGTCTGACTATCTGAAACAGTTCCCCGGGGCAAGCGATATCAAGCGACATCTGGAAATAGCAGCAGATGGTCTGGTGCGTCAATACAAGGAACATAGTATGCCGGACTGGAACTGGTTCGAGGACATGCTGACATATGATAACGCAATCATGCCTTGTGCTTTGTTTGCGGCAGGTTCAGTTCTGGACGACAAATACAACGAAGTGGCGGAAAAGACGTGCGAGTTTTTGCTGGATAAAACTTTTGACGGTGAACACTTCAGCTTTGTCGGCTGCAACGGATGGTACGAGCGAAAAGGGAGCAAGGCGGCGTTTGACCAGCAGCCGATAGAGGTGCCGAGTACGATGATGATGCTTCGGGCCGCTTACGAGGCCACAGGGGAAAACAGGTATTTAAAACTTCAAAGAAAGGCCTTCGACTGGTTCCTTGGCGAGAATGACCTGAATATTCCGCTTTACGATTTCAGGACCAGAGGTTGTAACGACGGTCTTACGCCCGGGGGGGTCAATGTCAACCAGGGCGCCGAAAGCATTCTCAGTTTTCTTTTGAGCCTGCTGGCTATCGTGGAAAGCTATTCCCTGGCCGAAGAAATTGTCGAGGAAAAGCAGGTGCTGGTCAGAGAGGACATTTCGCAAAAAATAGCGGAGGCGGGTAAAAAGGCGGTGAAACCAACCTCGATAATAAAGAGCATTTCGAACAAGACCAAGTCTAAAAAAAAAGAAGTTGAAGAACTTGCCTGATACGCAGGATGGTGGTTTTCGAGGCTGCCGAACAAGTCGAAAACGTACAAGCTTTGAGGGGTGAATTGTTTTTATTGTTCCAGAATCTCGGCGCTTTTTTCGCCGGTCCATTTGATGTCTCCGCCGAGTCCCTGGACAGTCTGGCAGCCGACCAAAGTAAACAGAAGAACAATCAGAGCCACGACCAAAAGCATCCGTTTTGCCATCTTCCAAAACTCCTTTTATTCTCGAAGATACTTGTAGAAAACCACAAGTATTCTGGTAATATTATGCAGGTATCAGCAAGTCCTGCTCAATATAATACTTCGGCCTTTGATTAAGGATGGCTACAATGAAAGTTGCCAGTTTTAACGTCAATTCCGTACGAGCCCGGCTGGAAGTACTGATACCGTGGCTTGAGAGGACTCAGCCTGACGTTCTGGCCGTGCAGGAAACGAAGGTACAGGACGTTGATTTTCCCAAAGAGGCCTTCGACCAGGCGGGGTATAAATACGTTTTTAAGGGCCAGCCGAAATATAACGGGGTGGCGATTTTCAGCAGAAGCGATGTAGAGGAATTCCAGGTGGGTTTCGAGAATGAGCCGAAAGACAAAGCTCGCCTTATTTCTGCAAAAATCAAAGGCATGGTGATTGTGAACACGTATGTTCCGCAGGGATATGAGCGTGATAGTGAAAAGTTCGAATACAAGTTGAAATGGCTTGAGCGTCTCGCTGAATATTTTGACAAGAGTTTCGAGCCCGACGCGCCTGTTCTCTGGGTGGGCGACTTAAATGTCGCGCCGGAAGCGAAAGACGTTTATGACCCGGAAGGTTTGCTGGGACATGTGTGTTTTTGTCCGGAGGTTACAGAGGCGTTAAATAAGGTCAGGCAGTGGGGCTTTGTAGATTTGTTCCGGATGCACTGCGATGAGCCGGGCCAATATACATTCTGGGATTACCGTATGAGAGGTGGGCTTAGGCGTAACCTGGGTTGGCGTCTGGACCATATGATGGCGACAAAGACGCTGGCGGGAAAATGCACCGCTTGCTATATAGACAAAATGCCGCGTCTTGCGGAAAAGCCCAGCGACCACACACCGATTATCGCGGAATTCGAGTGGAAATGAAGAACTGGGGAACAGGGACTCGAACCCCGACTAACTGATCCAGAGTCAGTCGTGCTACCATTACACTATTCCCCAGTCACTTATTTGTCTTATATGATTATAATCGGAAATTCGGTCTCTTCAAGGACAAAAAAAGGTAATTAAGCCGAGGAGAGGAGCAGCTACTGTGATAGGACAAACTCTGCAAGGTCGTCAATCTCCTGCTCGGTAAGTTTTGAGGTTTCACCATGTTTGTCCTGCGGATTGAATTTGGTGAGCACTTGTTTTATTGTAACGGCCCGTCCGTCGAAGAGGTAAGGTGCTGTTCGCCATGCCTCGATAATCGTTGGGGTATCGAAGTGGCGGTCTTTTTCAGTGCCGGTTCCGGTTCCGACATCGTACTTTTTCATGTCGGTGTGCAAAGGTTCGGTGTGGCAGGTGATACAACCAGCTTTTTTGTATACGTTTTGGCCGCGTTTTGCAGCTTCGCTCAACCGACCGTCAACGAAATAGGGGCTGGGCAGTGGTTCGAGTGATTTTAGGTACTCGTCAATTGCGGAGGCGTTTTCTTCGGAGTATTGCATAAACTGTATATGTTTTATGCCGGCGCGGACAGCATCTTCGGCCTTTTCGCGGACACCGGTAATCATAGAAGGTGGTGTTTTGTGTGAGAACAGCAGGGACTTTGTGTTTTTGGGGTTACCCATGCCGTCGTTTAGCAAATCCCAGTTAAGCCCGTCCATTCGTGCAGAGCCGGGGTGACAAGTCGCACAGCTCTGCCACTTCTGAAAACAGAGTGAGGCGTCGTGGAAAAGCATTTCGCCTCGGCGTACCGCGGTGAGTGGAGTATTCTTTAAAGGATTAAGTTTTATCGAGCTGACGGTGACGGTGCTGTCGCTGGTGTTCACAATGCCGAGACTGTCGGAGAAGTATTCGGCAAGATATATTTTGTTGCCGGAAATTGTCATACCCCTTGGTCCGTTACCTTTTAAGGCGATTCTCTGTCTTATGCCGAACATAAAAGAAAGGTCATTTATGACAGAGTTCTGGGAAGACGAGCCGTAATAATCCTGTGTGTCTTTGGAAAAGTCGGCAAGTTTCTTATGCATGGCCTGTCGGTCGATGATACTGACCTCATGCGTTCCGCTGTGGGATACGCAGAGGTATTTTCCATCAGGTGTGCACTTAACAGCCCATGGGTTGGCAGCACCCGAGTCGATGTCATCGAGCAGTACTGTTTTGAGCAGAGTTTGTTTTCTTGCATCGATAATGCTGAGAGCATTTGTGTTCATCCAGCCTCTTTCGAGCTGTGTAGTGGGCAGTTGAAAATGTGCAAGGATATGGGTGATATAAGCATACTTGCCGTTGGGGGCGATGCATATACCTCTAAGCGATGTGCTGCCGTTTGGCAGGGTGACAGTATTTACGACACAATTGGCCCGGGTATCGATGACCGAAACAGAAGCGGCGACGAAATCTGCGTTTGCTGGGCCGGTGGGCAGCAGGTTTGCGACGAAAAGCAATTTGCCATCCGGTGTAATGGCGGCGGTGACCGGCTCTCGCTCGACGGCGATTTTAGATGTTTCTTTGTTCGCATCAAGGTCAATGACTGAGATGTTATTGTTGAACTGGTTGCATACATACAGCGTGCGGCCGTCGGGGCTTATTACGGGCGAAAGTGGGCTGTGGCCTACAGCGATGGAGCAGAGTATTTTTGCGTCTTTGAGGTTTATAATATAAACTGTGCCCTTGGCGGTCGAGCTTGTGACGTATAGTTGTGAACCGTCGGGAGATATTGCCAGACCACTGGGTTTTTCGATTTGACGGATCACACGGCTTACAGCGCTATTTGTATTGAAGGCAGCAACCTGGTTGGCAGTGAATTGGGCAACATATATGTTTGAACTCTTTTCATCCGCGGTTAGCGCCAGTGGCGAAAGATAATCGTCAGCGAAAACGGGAGTGTTTGTAAAAGCCGGAATCGCAAAAGACAGACACAATAAAAAAATAAACTTTTTCATTGAGTGACACCATATCAAAAGCTGTATTATCAGGTTACGGGAAAACAATCTTGGGGTCGGAATGTCTGACGCCGTCATTGTCGTGGTAAGTGGCATACTCGCTGATGACGGCACCTTCGGGGCCGCCAAACTGCCAGTGTCTTGCGGTGGCTCTGTTTAGCGTTGTAGCTTGTCCCTCGTTGAGTATCACTTCGTGGCTTACTGAGACGGTTCCGTTCATATGACATTTGGGGATAACGGCCTTGATTTTTTTTGTCGGCGTTCCTTCACCGTAAACATAGCTGGTGCCGTGTCTGACATGCCAGCCTTCCATTTTGGCAGAACCCTTGTCCGTGTCCAGATGGTAATGTTCAGGCAGCATCTGGTTTGGCAAAAGGTACAGGTCTTGTCCCATGTACCAGCCGTTTTCGTCATTTAGAAACGTATATGCGCCGAGGCCGAGCTTGGCGAACTGCCCTAGGCCGTAATCGGAGACCCAAAGCCCTTCGCGAAGGCCGTCGAAAACCGGATAGCCGTTGTATTTCATCATGGCAATGTAAGCGTCTTTTGCAGCTTCGGCGTTAAATGTACCGTTGGCATTGTAGAAGTAGCTGTTGTCGAAAACTATGTTTTGCTTACTACAGGATGCCTTCAAGGGGCAGTTTTTCGGGCAGCATCCCTGGGTTAATGTGACAAGAGACAGGGTCAACATCACAAGCATCGTGACGGTATGGATGTTTTTGACTCTTTTTGCTTTTTCCATTTATTGCTCCTTCGAACAAAAGTTTACGAATAAATCTGATTCTTTTATTTTTTCCTGAGTAAAAATCAAAGTCACTATCTGTCTTCGTCCGGCAGCGGTGTGGTGGTACTGACAGCCTCGGCAAATGTCGGAACGGGTCTGAAATTGGGATGGTTTCTATAATCCAGGGGGCGTCTGCCGTAATAAGAACCATAATACTGGGCGTTTGAATCGACCCAGGTAGTCAGCCTAATCATTTCCTCACGGGACAGTTCTACTTCCTCGTGTCCCTCGCGGAGCACGTTGATAAGTTTGCTTGCGTGAGAGCCGAGGGTGTAAGGCGGCATATACTCGGCAAAGAGCAGGGTGTCCTCGTTGAGTGTCTGAACCAAATCATGCTCAAGCAGGTTTTCATATGAACGGCTAAAGATATCTGTCATTTTCGCGGTCAGGTCCAGGTCTCCATCGGGCTCGTTACTGCCGTGACATCTTACACAGTGTTTGTCGAGGATCGGCTGAACATCGGTCGGGTAGTGCAGTACCCTTGTGCCGGAGGTTTCACCGGGCTGCGGGCCGGGTTTGCTCGGCGGGCGTTTCAGGGCCAAAAGTGTACCGGTGTTTATCGTATCAGGTAAGACATCCCGTGGTTTCTCGTGGCACCCAAGACAGGAACGCATCTCGCCTGGTCGATAGTTCACATAAGTGCGCTCTCTCTGGACTTCCATGAAATTTTCGTCGAGGGCCTGGAAAAAGATATTTTTGTCGGCAGGGACGACAAAATACGCTGAGCCGTCCTCTTCGACAGGTACAATGCCGTGCTGGACCTTCAGGCCCATGTGTGTGCCCATCGTAACAACAAAGGTGCCATCGTCCCGCCTTGCGGCCCAGGGTCGCGGCACCTGCTCATTAATTCGAATATATTTGATTGTACCTCTTTCGACATTATCAAGTCCCCGGTAAATATCGGCAACCACACAGACGGCCAGATTTTGTTTAGCCAGTTCGGGGTCTTTGGTTGAGTCCAATACCGGCGGCTTTTTTCGCGGCCGAAGGGGCATGGGCATCCAGCAGGAAATCAGCGGTTCATCAAGTATAGGAGTATGAGTGCCGTCTTCGTCGAGCAGATACAAATCGTATGCTCTATAATCGTTCCAGCGTTTGCGCGGGTCATATTTGCATGAGACAAGGTAGAGGCTTTTAGAGAGCGGGTAGGGGTCCATATAAAGTCGGCCGCCCCTGCCTCTGGAGTTTTCCTGCCAACTGCCGTTTTTCCGAAAACTCCAACCCCCTTCGTCGCGGATGTCAACTGCCGGCGTAATATATGTCATCGGCTCGCGGGTACGAATGTCACGATTTGCGTCGATGCGTATCACCGTCCCGATACCTGCCTGTGGGAAATGGGGTGTACCGAGACAGACAAAAAGATTGTTATGATTTGGAACGGGTCTGCCGTGAATCAAAGCGGGCGGCAGGTTAATGTTGTTACCGAATATTTCCGTCGAGCCGCTGCCGTCGGGGCGCATGGCCCAGAGGCTTTTGACACAAAGCGAGCCTTTATCAACATACTCCCATCTTGAATACATAATTCTGCCGTCGTCCAGCATGGTAGGTGAAAATTCACTGACCGAACTGTTGGTGAGCTTTTGCATGTTGCCGCCGTCACCATCCATCCTGTAAATTACTGTTGTTGAGAGTGTATCGTCACCGTTACAGAGAATACCGTATTCGCACCTGCTGGAAGTAAAGCAGATTCCACCGTCGGGCAGATAGCAGGGGTGCATGTCATCGGTGTGATGGTTATACGACTCGAACCACGGCTGGTTATATTTTTCAATTCGCTGCTGTTCATCAGGCGGGTCAAAGGTCAATTGTCTCGGTCCTTTGCCGTCGATACCGACTTGGTATATGCGAAAGCCCTTTTCGACGCATGGCTTCCATCCAAAAACGATTCGCTTGCCGTCAAAGGACAAGTCATATCGGCCGAAGATTCCTTCGGACATTGACGGGACCAGTTCAGTAACAGTATCGTCTTTTAATGACAGCACACAGATATTGCCGCCGAACTTCACGCAACCGTCTATAAAATCGGTATAGAAATGGGTTGACTGGAAGGTGTAACGTTTTACGAAAAGAAGCTTTTCGACGCCGAATTGGGCTAATTTGTCTTTAGCATCCTGTGGTATCTTGACCTGATAGGTTTTCGCGACGGCAGGCGGGCAGCTAAGAGCAAAGAACAAGGCCGATAACAATACGCATCTTACAACTTGGCCTTTCATTGTTTCTCTCCGAGTACTAACAGCATTTTACAAAACCGTCCCGTTACAATTGTTCAGGCCGGTTTCGTCGGCAGTCTCACGTTTTGTCCGAGAAGCCTGCCTGCATAAACCACCTGATTTATAATAGCGATTTTTCGTGCCCGAGTCAACAGGTCTGTGCCGAGATTGGCCGCCGGTTTTACTGTAGAATTGACATAGTCGCGCATAACCGTTAATTTATTGATATGGCCAGAAATGTTTTGATAGTTATTTTAGGCTGTATGACAGGGGTGTTGGCCGGCTGTAACGGGAGCCATGATGAAATCCCGATATGGGAGCAGGTCAAGATAACGGACCTGGCACCTTCGACCAACGGTCAGGGGTCTTCCTCTCAGTTCATAAAGACAATCAATTTTGAGATCTACACCATTGAAATTCCGGCGGAAAACGTCGTCAAGCTTGATACAATCTGGCCCATGCTGCATACAAAACCACTTTTGTTTAACAACCAAAAGGTTTTTGAGGCCAACTCTTTTGTTGCGGGTTTCGGAGAAATTCAGATGTGGGACCAAATCCGCGAATTACTATTAGCTGCCAGCGGCAGGAGCGAAGGAACCTTATCGCTGTTGATACCTGCCAACGAATACGGCAACCTTACAATCGCCAGATTGCGTGACGAGCAAAACATTTTTTACACTTCCGCGAGCGGTTCACCGGAAGCTGCTGCAACCGGGCCCGGACAGGTAATATTACGGATAAGACCAGAAAGAATCCGCGGCGAAAGAGGTCTGTGCAACGCCAAGATGTCACCGGTATTCTCGCCGTTATTGAGGGGCCGACTTTTACCGCCAACAAAACAAGAGCGGGAATCGAAAGACATTGTTTTCAAATCCGTCGGCTTTGCCTCAAAAATGAACCCGGGCGCCTTTATTTTACTCGGGCCGCAGGATTATATCGACAACCGGGCAACCCTGGCCGGGCTGTTCTTTGGCAGGTCCAGACCGAAAGAGGTCATAAGAATCTATTTGATAGTTTGTACCGGCATATTCTATTGAGCGGGCATATGACCGAACCGACCGTTACTCTAACCCGATGCGGCGATTACAGCAGGGCCAATGTCGCGCGGGCCATCGAAAGGCAATTCGAACTTCTCGGCGTACTTGAAAAATTCGTAAAACCGGGTGATAGTGTTCTGATTAAGCCGAACTTAATTGCACCGAGGTCGCACCGTCACGCGACCCAGACCGACCCTGTGGTAATTCTCGAAACCGCCCGGCTGCTAAAAGACTTCGGGGCCAAACCCTTTGTCGGGGATTCACCGGCGTGGGGCAGCGTCTTTGGCTGCATAAAGGCACTGAGGCTGACCAAGCCGCTAAGAGAGCTGGACGTTCCGGTAAGGCAGTTAAACAGGCCGAAAAAATTTCAGGTGGGAGAAAAGAAGTCCGGGGTCAACATAAGCACGGTTGCGCTCGATGCCGATGTCATAATCAACCTGCCGAAGTTCAAATCACATCAGCAGCTTGTTGCTACTTTTGCGGTCAAGAATATGTTCGGCTGTGTCAGCGGCAAACAAAAGGCCTACTGGCACTTCGCGCAGGGCAAAACGACCGAGCAGTTCTGCGAGTTCCTTATTGAGATATACAAGTTTCTCGACCCTGCCCTGACTATAATCGACGGTGTTATAGCGATGGATGGGCCCGGCCCAATCATGGGAAGAGCCAGACCTTTAGGCTGGATAGTCGGCGGGACAGACCCTCTGGCCTGCGAGGCAATCTGCTGCAGGCTGGTTAACATCAAGCCGGAGGAGCTGCCTATTATAAAAGCAGCAAGGCAAATGAATTTCGGCTGTTCCGAGCCGGACACAATAAAAACCGTCGGCGACGATTTTTCAAACCGCGTATGTACGGATTTCAAAATCCCAAAGCTTATTCCGGTGAGGTTTTCTTTGCTTCACGTTTTGAAAAGCATCTGCAAACAAATCATACTGTTGAGCAAATCGGCAATTAAGAAGTTTGCCCCGGGCCGTAATTGATTACGCATCAGGCTGACATCAAAACACCGTGAATGTTGACAAGTGTTTCATACTTGACTAATATCCGAGTCATGCAGGAAAAGAGTGTAGATATACTTGGGATTGAAACAAGTTGTGACGAGACGGCGGCGGCGGTTGTGGCTGATGGAAGAACCGTCAAATCTTCGGTTGTGGCTTCTCAGACGAAGCTGCACGAAAAGTATGGTGGCGTCGTTCCTGAAATCGCCTCGCGGGCGCATATCGAAAACATATACCCGGTCATAACCGAGGCACTCGCGCAGGCGGGCGTCGGCAGGGACGATGTTGACGCGATAGCGGTGGCGAACCAGCCGGGCCTTACTATCGCGCTTATGGTGGGTGTCACCGCGGCAAAGACCCTTAGCTTTGCGTGGGGAAAACCACTTATCGCAGTCAATCATCTGCACGCGCACATACAGTCTGCGGTTGTGACAGACGAACATTTGGAATTGCCCGCCGTTGCGCTGATTGTCTCGGGCGGGCACACCAGTCTTTATGATTACCACTCGCCGCTGGAGCCGGAGCTTTTAGGTTCTACCATTGACGATGCGGCGGGGGAGGCCTTCGATAAAGTCGCGACGATTTTAAATCTCCCTTATCCGGGCGGGCCGGCCATCGAAAAAGTCGCCCAAAAAGGTGACCCTAAGGCGATTGATTTTCCGCGGTCGATGCTGGGTAAAAATTCGCTGGACTTTTCTTACAGCGGTATCAAGACCGCTGTTTTGTATCACTGCTGCGGTCAGGACATGAAAGGCCAGAACAGGGTCTATAAGATGAGTGAGCAGGAAATCGCCGACATCGCGGCGTCGTTTCAGCAGGCGGTAATCGATGTACTTGTCAAAAAAACCGAACGTGCGGCAAATAGGATTAGAGCAAAAACGGTTTTGCTCGGTGGAGGTGTCGCGGCAAATACATTGCTTCGGGAAAGTCTGCAAAAGTGGTGTGACAAATCCGTACCGCCTAAAAAACTGCTGGTCGCGCCAAAACAATATTGCACGGACAATGCCGTTATGGTAGCTTCTTTGGCGTATCACAAACTCAAGGCCGGTATCCTCGCGGATTTGACACTTGAACCAAAAGCGACAGGCCAATAGTGAAGGAGACCAACGCATACAGGCTGAACAGCTAAAAAGGATTTTTGAGCGGGTCAAGGCAGGCGAACTCAGTATCGAAGAGGCGGTCGAAAAGCTTCGGCACATGCCGTTCGAGGACCTGGGCTTCGCATGCATAGACCATCACCGCCAGCTTCGAAGGGGGTTTCCGGAGGTGATTTATTGTCCAGGCAAGACTACCGAGCATATAGTTAAAATCTTTTCCGCTATGGCCGAAAAAGGCAACAATGTTTTGGCGACGCGCGCAGAGAAAAGCGTTTTTGATGCGATTGTCGAAACGAAGCAATTCCCGCAGGTCCGCTACGAGGAACTGGCCAGGGCGATTGTTCTTGAGCAAAGAGGAGTCCCTGCTTCAAAAACAATCGTTCCGATACTGACAGCCGGGACGGCCGATTTACCGGTGGCAACTGAGGCGAAAGTCACCGCTGAAATCATGGGCCAGCGGACCGAACTTATTTGTGACGTCGGGGTCGCAGGTCTGCACAGATTGTTCGGACATTTTGATAAGCTGCAGGACGCTAATGTGGTCATTGTTGTTGCAGGCATGGAAGGAGCGCTGGCAAGTGTGGTAGGGGGGTTGGTAAGTTGTCCGGTGATTGCGGTTCCTACAAGTGTCGGCTATGGCGCCAGCTTCGAGGGGCTCTCAGCGCTTTTGACGATGTTAAATAGTTGTGCCGCGGGTGTCGCTGTTGTTAATATAGACAACGGTTTTTCAGCCGGGATAACCGCGACGTTGATAAACAAAAAAATAGAGAAAAGCAGCGGTTAATAAAATGCAGCAGATAGAGAATATCCCCAGGCTAAAACCAAGAGCGGCTGACGCGCACAAGGGTGATTTCGGGCGTGTTGTGATTATAGGGGGCAGTGTCGGGATGAGCGGTGCAGCTGCCCTTGCTGGCCGGTCTGCCTTGCGCGCCGGAGCAGGCTTGGTAAGAGTAACGACCCCGAAAAGCGTTCTGTCAATTGTCGCTTCTATCGAGCCGTCCTTTACAACCATGCCGCTGGCAGAAGACAGGGCAGGTAGAATATCCGCTAAAGCAATCAACACAATACTCGACATTGCAGGTGAAAACGACGTACTGGCCTTTGGGCCCGGCGTGGGGGTGAGCGGTGAGCTTCGTTCGGTACTCGAGGTGCTTATCGGTCAGGAAAAGTTGCGACTTTTAATAGATGCCGACGGTCTGAACAATTTAAGTGGGATAAAAAACTGGCCTGACAAAGTCAAAGCCGACCTGATTTTAACGCCACACCCCGGCGAAATGAAAAGACTATGGGCGGGATTGTTCAGAGAACCGCTCGCGTCCGAGCGACAGGAGCAGGCGGCACAGCTTGCAAGACGCAGCGGCACCATCGTGACATTGAAAGGGGCTGGCACCATAGTCACAGACGGAGAAAAGGTATACGTAAACAAAACCGGCAACCCCGGTATGGCCACCGCCGGCTCGGGTGATGTTTTGACCGGCGTTATAACGGCTCTGGCGGGCCAGGGCTTGAGCAACTTTGACGCTGCGGTCCTCGGTTGTTACATTCACGGCCTGGCCGGCGATATTGCAGCAGAAAAAATCGGGCAGATAAGCCTGATGGCAACAGACATAATCGACGCTCTGCCGGACGCCTTTTTGAAAAGTTAAACACATTTTTTAAAAAGAGTGTTTTCTTAGCACACACCCATAATCATATTTTTCAAGAAAATCGCACAAAAAGGCCGAAATCATACACAGTTACCATTTTTTCCCTTGTAGGCATGTTAAATATGCAAACGGCTACAGATAAAACAGTTTTGGCGGAAAACGTCTCGATGTTACGGCTTTTGGGGCTGCGAAAACCGCTTGTTCCTATTGAGGAATATGCGGCCCGCGAGGAAGTCTCGGTAGACATCGTCGAACAGTGCGTAAAGCTGGGAATCCTGCAGATAAGAAAATGCAGGGGCAAAACGTTTGTTGTTGATATGCCTCTTAGTCCATATCCTTATGTAGAAGAAAATCCCGGCGAGACAACCAAACCGACTGACCGGGCTGAACAGGTCAAAAAGATATTCGAACTGGTGCGAAAGGCGACCCCGCAGCCGAGTACAAAAACAAAAGAACCGACCTCCTTGGGCCACAGCAGACCGATAGAAAACCCCGGTCGACCGGTGCACAGACCTCAAATCAAACGGCCCGAAGTTGTTGCCGAATCGACGAAGAAAGTTGAAAAAACCGTACAGGTAAAACAAAAACCCACGATAGCAAAAAAACCACAGGAGAATTTGTGTTCGCTTGAAGTGCTGCTCGCCGCACAGGCAAAGTCCAGACGCATCTGGCAGATTGTTGCCCTTTCGTCCGTTGCGGCGGTTTGTGTTCTTTTGTTCGTCGGACTTTTATTTTTCGCCGACTACAAAGTCCAACTTGCGCGGTTTGACAAAACCTATGCAAACATTCAAACGTCTCTTAACGAAGCGGGCCAAGCCACCATAAGAGCAGAAAGTCTGCAAAATGAGCTGGACCGCTCCAATGCCGAACTCGGACGGCTAAGACGTGCGATTGAAAGGTCCAGAGCACAGGCAAAACAGCTCGAAAGCGAACTGGACACGGCCAACCTGGAACTCGGACGTGCTGAAAATGACTTAGTGAAGACACGAACACAGTTGGAAAACGCTCTTAACGAACTGGCCGGCCCGAAATAAACCCTGAGTTGAATTTCAGCCGTACAGTATCAAATCGCGCAGAACTACACCTGCGAAGACACTTCGGCATTTTGTGGAGAGACCTGCGACGGCTGCACCGCCGCCGGTTCCTGAGGTTCGTCCTTAGGTTTTACCAATATTCTGAAGATGCTGTGCTCAGTCACCAGCCCGGTGACTTTGTCCTTCTCGCCCACCACCGCCAAACACTGAACACGGAACCGACACATCTGTTCCATTACCGTGGCCAGTGGGGTATCCTCGCTTACCGTGCGGACCGCTTTGCTCATTACGTGCTTTAGCTTGATTTGAAGTTTGGCAGAATCCAGCGGACGACGCCATTTCACAAGTACAGGACGAAGATAGGGGCTGATTACTCCGGCGAGGTCGGATTTCGAGACGATGCCTTCAGGCGTTTTGTCCTTACCTATCAACATGTAAAGGGAGTTGTTTTTCTGCATTTTTGCAAGGGCCTGCTGGACGCTCTCGTCCGGGCTACCCCACAGGACATCCGGCTCCATAACGTCGTGTGCGTGCATCTGCAAAAGCGTCCTGCTGACACTTATATCAGGATTTCCCGTAATCAACGGAGAAGAAGGCTCGCCGGGGAAGACCTCGCAGGGCTCGGTCATTCTTCGAACGATATCGAATATAAGCTGCTCTTTGTTTTGCTCGGCTTTGACGGCGGCTTTTAGCAGGGCTTTTGCTCTGGCTGCTTCCCGAGCCCGGGTTTTGGCTTGTGCTTTGGCTTTCTTGGCGACTTCGGCCCTGGCTGCTTTGTCAGACTTAGCTTTTTCTTTCGCTTCGATTTTGGCCCTTCTTATTGCTTTAGCCTGGGCTATTTTTTCCGCTTTTGCCTTTGCCCTGGCTTCGATTCCGGCCCTTTTGGCAACTTCAACTTGAGCCTTGGCTTGGGCCTTGGCTTCTAAGCGAACCTGAGCCAGTGCAATCTTCTGGGCTCTGGCTTTTTCCCTTGCTGCGGTTTTAGTTTCTCTGGCAGTTCTGGCCTGGGCTTTCTTCTCCAGACTGGCTTTGAGTTTTGCTTTGGCTTTGGCCCTTCTTTCGTCTTCTGCTTGAGCCATCTTCTCGGTTTTTGCCTCGAGCCTGGCCCTCTTGGCGGCTTCTATCTGCGCTTTTACTTGTGTTTTGGCATTGATGCGAACCTGCAGCCTTGCTGTTTTTTCCGCCCGGGCCCTTTCCCTTGCCTCGAGCCTGGCCCTCTTGGCGGCTTCTATCTGCGCTTTTACTTGTGCTTTGGCATTGATGCGAACCTGCAGCCTTGCTGTTTTTTCCGCCCGGGCCCTTTCCCTTGCCTCGAGCTTAGCCCTTCTGGCTGCCTCGATTTGAGCTTTTCTTTCGGCCTTGACTTTTTCCTTGGCTTTAATTCGTGACCTTTTGGCAGCTTCTTTTTTTGCTTTCGCGATTACTCTCGCCTGGGCCTTGGCATCAATGTGTATCTGTGTCGTTTTCTCGGTGTGGGTTTTTTGTTTTACCTTAGTTTTTGCGCTGTTGGCAACTTCGGCCTGGGTCTTCTTTTCAAATTGGGTATTTATTATAGCTTCGGCCCTTGTCCTTTTTGCGGCTTTCGCTTCATTCCTTCTCTGGGCCTTGGACTGTGTTTTGGCCTCGGCCAGGAATTTTCTTTCAGCTTTTATCCGGGCCCTTTCTTCAGCTTTGGCTCTGATTTGAGCCTCGGTATACATTCTGGCTTGTTCCTTAGCCTCGTTTGCGGCCTGTACCCGGGCCTGCTCTCTGGCCATGCGTTCCGCCTCCTGCCGCCCTTCTTCTCTTGCCCGAACCTCAAGTCTTGCCTGGGCGTAAGCTCTTGCCCGCTCCCTGGCCTCGATTTTTGCTAACCGGATAGTCCGTTCTCTGTTTTCTTTCTGCTCTTTTGTCTTTTCCTTTGCCTGTGCTTTGGCTTTGGCTATGGCCTCGGCCTGCGCTTTGGCTCTTTGTTTGGCGCGGGCCATAACCAGCTCCATCGCCATATTCATTGCCTGCTTTCGGGCTCTGGCCTCGGGGGAAATGCTTTCGCGAAATACTTCAAGCGTCTTTTTAGACAGTTCTTTGGCCTGCGTTTTTATGTCTGTCTGAAATATTGCCATTTATCAGGTCCGGTTACCTCGCGGATTCGCTTACACGTCTATAAAAGTTTGACTAACACCACAGAAGACGTAATACTGCTTATTTTTCGACATTCTTTGAGCGAAAGCTGTAAATTTTGCCCCGTAAATGGATTTCGAGCTAAAAAAACGACCCTCAAAGCCGAAAAATCGAATGCTGTCCATGATGCACCGCCCGGATTCAGACGGTGAGAGAAATAACTTAAGGGCTTGTTCATGTGTCCTATATTATCGCAGCTACCGAGCGGCTTTCGGCACAAATAAAATTTTTTTTCATTTCGCAAGATTTTGTTCGGTTTTTGTTAGGGTATTTGCTCTGACCTTACCGATAGAAGTATTTGTCCTCATATTGAAATTTCGTTGCATGGGCAGGTGTAAAACCAGAGCAGATTGGAACAGAGATGAAAAAAGATATTAACAATCGAGTCAAGCCTGTGTGCAAATTCGGCCCGGGCGGAGATTTTGTGACCTGTTGGCCGCCTGAATCATATTACAATACCGACCCCAAACCCAATAAGTTGACGAAGGTATTAAATTCGATAGCTCAAATAATGAGCGCACTGCTCGAATCAGACCTTAATACCACAAAGGAGGATTTAGGCTATGCTGTTGAAAACACTCAAGTTGCCGGAGCAGCTTACGCCTCGCCAGATGCAATTGTTAAAGGCAATCGCTGGTTTTCAGAACAGCCAATGCTATTCGCCGACAATTGCAGAATTGGCCTGCGAACTGGGCATAAGCCGAAGCACCGTGTTCGAACACATCGAAGAACTGCGAAAAAAAGAACTGCTTCAGACCTCGCCGGGCAGAGCTCGCTCTTCGAAACTGACTTCTAAGGCGATAGAACTGCTCAGCTGCCTGAACGAGCAAAATCCGGGCTCGGATTATCAATCGCAGAGGGGGATTCCCTTGGCAGGAAGGGTGGCCGCTGGGTTACCAATCGAAGCTGTTGAAAACATCGAAACACTGTCTCTTAGCTCTCAGTTTGGAACAGGCGACGACATATTCGCATTGGAGGTGACCGGCGAGAGCATGGTAGGCGAAGATATCCGCGATGGGGATTTCGTGATTTGCAAAAGGACCCCCACGGCCCGCGACGGCCAACTGGTTGTGGCCATCGTCGATAACGAAAATGCCACGCTCAAAAGATTCTACAAGGAGACCGGTCAAGCCAGACTTGAGCCTGCCAACGACGATTACGAACCTATCTATTCGGACAATTGTCGAATCGAAGGCGTAGTAGTAGGGCTGGTTCGTAAACTTTAACAGCCTTTAAGCAATAACCGCGGTAGTATTCTCAGCCGCGGCGGCTGCGGGAATTTCGACAAATTCTACAGGCTAAAATCCCGAAAGGGAAAAAGCTGGTGGTTAATTCTGCGGCTGTTCGGTTTGAATGGCTTTGAATGACCTGAATATGAACCCGGCGAGCACCACTACGACCACAATAAGGATTATGGCAAGCAGGGCCTTATGTTTTTCCGTCCACGCAACAGGTTTCTTGAAGTCGGCCTGCTGATTTTCGGTAATTTTACCCAAAATCGTCTCGCCCGCTTTAATTTTAGTCGTATCGGCCAGCCTGTGACGAAGGTCATAACGGGGCATCGACGCCGACTCACACCCGACATAAAGTGTGATGACATCATCATCGGGTGTGTCGGTCCGGGCCTCTGCCAGCGCAAAGAATATATTGTGAGGTATGATTCTTGCCGTGGCTGAAGGTACCGTCAAGGGTTTGTCGTCATAATTGCGGATAGTAAGTTTAAGATGTTTGTATGCACGTGGGCCCGACCCAATATGTAAAGTCAAATTCTCTTCGATTTCACCGTCAGCGGTGGTGTATCTGTAAATTGTACCGCTGGTTATTTGCTTGAAGCTTGCCTCCACTTCCCTGAACCGCTGCCTGTTGTCTTCGCCCTCAATTCTGACTTTTTTCGTAGCGGCGTCTCTTCCCAGAATTGTGACGTATCTTTGAAAAGAATCATCAGCAACTTCCAGCTCAATTTCGTTCACCGGTAGATGGTAATACCCGAGGTCGTACACATAGACACTCATATTGTTTTCTTCGTCCTCGCTGTGTTCGGCAAGTTTCATGGTCAAAGGCCGAGTCTCGACCCTCTCGACGATATCTCTTGGTTTCGAAAGAATGTACGGGACCTGCTCACCTTTTGCGTTGACCAGGCGAATGTCACCCAAATCGGCCCTGGCTGCATCATAAATCTCAGGAGTAAGTTCGACCTTGAGGTATTCGGTATCATAATCGACAATGGTTATGTCCGCCCGATATTTCCACGGGTTGGCATCAAATGCGAGAGCCATTCTGCCGACCAAAACCACCAAAACTGCAACGGTTGCAATTTTCAATTTTTTCATTTGGCTGCCTTTAATCATTTATCCGGACCCCTGCCCGCTGACAACATCTCGAAAAATCCTTTTTTTCTGACATACTGATAAAGATATGAAATCCCAAGCAGCGTCACCCCCGTTGCCAAAAACCCTGCAATTCGATACACGCTCTTGACCTCGCTGGTATCTAAGATGAACACCTTTCCTAACAGCAGTGCGAACAAACCCAGCGCGATATACCGCAGCAGCGAGGCCCTTTTCCAGAAGCCGACTATCATTAAGGCAGCCCCGTATAACGCCCACATAATGGAGATATACATATGCGCCAAAAACCGCCAGTTGTCCGTCGGCGCTGCGTACCAGTTTTTGCAATACCAGTAAAGGTATATCTGCTCGGTCAGGATTATCCACAGGACAAATATCCCCGTCAGTGCAAACAACATTGGGTAAACAAGCCTGCCTTCTTTTTGCTCTGCTATGATTAAGCCGGCCAATAAAGCCCTTGTGCTTATGTGCTTCAGCAGCCAGGCCCCTAAGAACAGCCCTCCAACGAACACAAGTGCTATTAGAAACTTCCAATTGGCAAAAATCAAAAACTCTCTCCGATAAACTTCGACAAACGTAAACATCGTAAAAATTGATCCAATCCCAGCTAAAATCGTCGCCAGGTTTACACTCAGCATGCCCGATGGAGAGACCGGACGAATCAATAGTAGCAGTGTAAAAAGTGTAAAAGCCAGCATCATGCCGGGCTTAAAATATCTTTCCATTACGGCGCTGCCGCCAATGTTGTAATCACAATGCCAGTGCCACTCCATTGATGCCGCCAGCATTAGCAGAAGGACCGCCGCCACATAAAACACTTCACTGACCAGCCTGCGGACCTCCCGCGGCAATTGCTTATTTGTCCTGTACACGATATGGCACACAACAAGGGCCGCTACCACAAAGCACCACGTCCCGAATATCGGGTTGAATACCAAAGTAAACGCCGCTGAATGCATCGGGAGCCATCCCATAAGTTTGCCGAAGCTCAGGCAAAAAGCCACCGCTGCCGAAACCTGAGTCCAGATACTACGGTACTTTAGCCCGATTATGGCAAGAATCACGCCTTCGGCCGCCCACGTTATCGCAATGGCATACATCTTCAAATAGAGCGGAATTGCTATCGTAAGGAAGAATAATCCTATCAACAAAAGTGCAACCCGCAAATTCACGTCCTCTTTGCACCGCCTGATAACTATGCCCATCATAGCCAGATGGGCCACACATAACCCAACCGCACAAAAGGCAAGTGCTGCCCTTTGCTTATCGAACAAAACGGCCCAGAGGTAATAAAACACAACCAGTGCATTGGCAATCACGAGCAGTACATCTTCCTTATGGGCCTTGACCTTTCTGATAAGTTCGTAAAGTACGGGGAGCACAAGGTAGACCGCAAAGAACACTCCAAGCCAGCCAATCGCGATAGCCGCCTGTTCCGGCAGAGCCCCGGGTTTGTGTATTTCGGGCCGGTAAAACTTCTCGAACCACCCCGTGTACAGCACAAAGGTACCCACAAAAGCGAGCAAATTCACGGCACGCCATTTATGGTAATATGTGCAAAGCATCGCGCCGACACCCAGAATCAAAACATAAGTAAACAGAGGCATCGGGAGATTTTCCCCTGTTGAAACTAATACAGGTGTTAGAAAGCCGCCGAGCAAAGACAATATCGCAACGATTATCTCGTTCAAACTCACCGCGTAGAGCATAGCTGCAACAGTAATCAGAATCGACAATGCAAAAGCCGGCACCGAATCTATTAAACCATAAAACCGATAGGCTGAAAAAACCGCAGCGTAAAGTATCGCAAAACCGAGGGCCGTTACGCCCTTGCCCGTAATTCCGTATCCTCGCCTTCGCGTTACCTCGCCGACCGCAAGGGCGATAAGGCCCGATACCGCGGCTATCATGACCCTGCCCAGTGGGCCTATCAGGTCATTGTCATACGCGTACTTTAAGAAAAAACCCACGCTGAATATCACCGCGATAATCCCGGCGATAAGGACCCACCGCGTGCCTATCCGCTGTTCGAGCGAAAACCTTACCTTTTCGACCTTTAGTCTTTCCTTGATTTCAACCGGCGGCTTTTCAACTACAGGTGGCGCAGCCGCCACTACCGGCGGCTTGGTTTCACTCACTTCAGGCAATTTTTCACTTACCGCTACTACAGGTTTTACAAGCTCTTTTTCTTCTGCGGGTTTTTGTGCTTCAGAGAATTTACGATATACCTGTCCCGGCTTTTTTAGCGCGATAATGCTGATAACAAGAGCAATAGGACCGCACAGAACGCAGCCAAGAAACAAAATCAAAAGGAAAATAAAAAGCTCTTCCATTTACTCCACTCCTTTAATGGTGTGTAAAATGTCTTTGCCTTTGCAACAGCCGCACTGCGAATATGAAATAACCTCTTAAATGCCACAAGGCCTTAAGAGGCCTGCTGGCTGACCGACTGGCTGTCGTATTCTTCCAGGAACTTGAGCCACTTAATCCAGGCCTTCTCATAAATCTCGCTGGAAACTAAAAAACCGTCGTTATGGCTGCCGAAGATTTCAACAAGCTCCTTCGGCTCGTTCGCCACTTCATGAAGTTCCAAAGCAAATTCAAACGGCACCAAATCATCGTTTCGGCTGTGAATTATCATCACCGGATAACGAACTTTCTTTATGTACTCGATTGTTTCATAACTGAACCGCGCGAACCATCGCACAGGCATGTAGGGGTAAAATTTCCTGCCGATGTCGACGTATGACGTAAAGGCGCTTTCGATAATCAGTGTCCTGGCTTCGACTCTGCTTGCCAGATACGTCGCAACACTAGCCCCGAGCGACCTGCCAAAAATAATAATATCGTCCGGTGATACTTTCTTCTCCGCGGTCAGCCATTTATATGCTCCCGTGGCGTCCATATATGTCCCTTCTTCGCTGGGGGTGCCCTCGCTGTTGCCGTAGCCGCGGTAATCAAAAATAAAACAGTTAAGCCCCAGGTTGTTAAAAATGTTTATACTGTCCAGCCGGTGCATCATGTTTCCGCCGTTGCCGTGACAAAACAGGACGGTCAACTTTGAACCTTCCGACGGGATATACCAGCCGCTAATGTGCAAACCGTCCTCGCTTTTGTACGTCACCTTTTCGAAATCAAGCCCCAATTCTTCGGGTGTATAGGTAACATCGCGTACTGGTCTGTAAAGAAAAGTAGCCTGCATAAAATAAAGAGTCCACCCCAAAACCGAGTACGCGACGAACAATACGACAATAATCTCAATAAACAGTATCAGCGTTGGACTCATTTTACTACCCTGCTTTCCCATTGATAATCTGTTTTAAAGTTCAAAGACTTTAAAAACTGACGGGCTCAAACAGAACCACTCCTGCGGCCAGGCCGTATTTTAGTTTGCCCAATAATATAAAACAAGCTACAATTTTGGTATGATTAAAAGAAGAAAGACCAGAATTGTCAAGGCTGGTTCTGTAAAAATCGGTTCATCGGCCCCTGTTGTCATTCAATCCATGACAAAAGTGCCCACAACCGATATCAACCGCTGTATAAGGCAGATAAATCAACTTGCTCTCGCAGGTTGTAAACTGGTGCGAATCGCTGTGCCCACGCGGGCTGACAGCGGAGCTTTTGCCAAAATCGTCCAAAAAGTCAACGTACCGCTCATTGCTGATGTGCACTTTAGTCCAGCGAGGGCCATCGAAGCCATTGAAGCCGGCGCAGCAAAAATAAGACTCAACCCTGGAAACATAAAAGACCGCGCAAGCATTCATCGAATAATCGACGCTGCCAAAACGCACAAAACCGCCGTACGAATCGGCGTTAACGAAGCAAGCATAAGAAACTTAAAAACGAAAGACGTGCCGGCGAAAAAACGCACAGTTTTGATGTTAAAAGAAATGAAAAAATACGTTCGGCTCTTCGAAAACCGCGGCTTCACTAATATCGTCCTGAGCGCAAAAAGCAGCGATACTTTAAGAACCATAGAAGTAAACCGCTTCATCGCCGAAGCCTTCGATTACCCAGTCCATCTCGGTCTGACCCACGCGGGTCTGCCCGAAGATGCCCAGATACCCTCGGCCATCACCCTCGGAACATTGCTCGCAGAAGGCATCGGTGACACCATACGCGTAAGCGCCGCCTCGGACCCCGTCACCGAAACCAAAATCGCAAAGCAGATTCTAATTGCCCTTGGTCTGCAGAAACGCGCCGAACCTGAACTGATAGTCTGTCCTACCTGTGCGCGTGCTCAAATCGATGTAGTCAAACTCGCCAGGCGTGTTAAAAAGGCCTTGACCGGTATTGGCAAGCCGCTGAGAGTCGCCGTTATGGGCTGCATCGTAAACGGCCCCGGTGAAGCCGCCGACGCAGATTTGGCAGTGTGTGCGGCAAAGAACAAGGCCTCCATCTATCGAAAGGGGAGAAAAATAATAACCGTTGCCGAAAGCAGAATCATCCCGACGCTGATAAAGGAACTAAAAAAGCTATAAGAACATGTGTGCCGCTGAGAAACCAACACAGGCAATCAACGAATCGCTTAAGGTAATGTTCCGGCGTTTTCTTATAGTTGTTGTCTTCGGCATTGCATTTGCGTATATCGAATCGGCTGTCGTCGTTTACCTGCGGGCGATTTTTTATCCTGACGGCTTTACATTCCCGCTAAGCGGATTTGCGGAGGGGACTCTTTGGAAAAGACTGCTGCTGACCGAAATCGGTAGGGAAGCGGCCGCCCTTGTTGTGATACTCACCGGCTCATGGCTGTTTGGTCGAAACAGACGTCAGAGGCTCGCCTTCTTCCTCACCATCTTTGCTGTCTGGGACATATTTTATTACGTGTGGCTAAAAGTCCTGCTTGACTGGCCCGCCACAATCAACGACTGGGACATATTGTTTCTCATGCCTGCCGTCTGGGCTTCGCCCGTCATGGCCCCGGTCCTTATCTCGCTTACTATGCTCATATTCGCTGCAGCAATTCTATATCGTGACTGTTATGGCAAAGCTATCAAGGTCTCGGCGATGGAATGGCTCGCTTTTACTGCCGCGGTTGTGCTGGTGGTTCTGTCCTTCTGCCGGGCGGGGCGGCACATCGAACAAATCGATTACAAGGTATACTTTTCCTGGCCCCTGTTTGCTATCGGGCATCTCTTGGCGGTACTTGTATTCTTGAAATGCTTCCTGAAACCTTCAAAGACCGGCGACAAATCGACTGAAATAAAAGGTAAATGATATTCGGCTTGGCCAAATGAGCAATTTATCTTCTGCTGTTTTCTGAGAAGACTGCTTTGTCTGTCTTTTTGTTCGGGTCGTGCCCTTTTTTATCGTTGGTTTTGTGGACAAAGTTCTCAAACTTGCCGAAAATCATTTTCCCCGCCGAGGTCTGCAGCGAGCTGGTTATACTGATGGCTATGTCGCGACCAATCTTATTACGCGCGCCCTCGACCACCACCATCGTGCCGTCGTCCAGATAGCCAACTCCCTGCTCGGCCTCTTCGCCCGGCTTGAGTATGCGAATTTCCATAAGCTCGCCCGGAAGGGCTATCGTCTTCAGTGAGCTGGCAAGGTCGTTTATGTTCATCACATCAACCTCGCGCACCTGGGCGACCTTGCTGAGGTTATAGTCTGTCGTAGCCAGCCGGCCGTTACAATTCTTCGCGAAGACCACCAGCTTCTGGTCCACTCCCTTGGCCTCTTCAATCTCAGGCAAATTAGTGTCATCAATCTCAATGTCAACGGCGGAACTGTCCTGCATCCGCTTGAGTATATCAAGACCTCGCCTGCCGCGGTTGCGTTTCAGCTTGTCGGCAGAATCGGCTATCAATTGCAGTTCATTCAGTACAAAACGCGGCACTATCAAAGGAGCATCGAACAACTTGCTCTGATACAGGTCTGCTATCCTGCCGTCGATTATCGCCGACGTATCCAACACCAGCGGACGTGTGCCTTTGGTCTGTTTGGCGAATTCCACATACGGAATCACAAAACGAACATCATCCTTGGTCCGCATAACAATGCTGATAACAAGATAGCAAATGCAGATTCCCATCATCAGTTTGATTGCGCTAATCGCGGTCTCGCTTAAACCTAAGAAAGGATAGATTTCGTTGACCATATCTACCACCGGCGCAAGTGCCCAGCTTATAAAAATGCCCACCAAAAGACCGAAAAACACTCCCGCCAGTGCCGCCAGCGATTTCTTTGGCGTAAGAAGGTCAATAAAAAACGCGGCCAGAGCCAGAATGAGGCCGCTCCAAACTATCGCGTAAAAATTTGTCCTGCCAACTTCCGCAGAAACTTCACGTGAACTCACGTTAACGAATAAAACCGCTACGATAATGACAATAAAGATAGCTCGGAAAATCCAAAGTAACCACATATATGATGCCTCCAAATAAATATATAATAATATAGAATAATAATAGTATGATATCGGCTATTTTTCACAGCATCTCGAATTATATCCTGCACACAAATCATTGGCAATAACGAGCTTGCGACAAAATTAAACCCCATAAAACGCTCTCGAAGCGACTTTTTTCGCTTTTTATTTGTTTGATTTGCTAACACATATACGTTTATACTCCCTGTGCCGCCTGAAAAAACCAGAAAAAAATATAATAAACCGCTATGGGAGGACAAAAATGAACATTACACGCCGTAATTTCGTCAAGGCCACCGCCGCAACCGCAGCATCGGCCCCGCTAATAGGGCTCCAAAAAGCCCTCGGTGCCTCATCAATCCAGGACAAATCCACTCCGAAAGCCAAAAAACACTATATAAATCTCTGCAGGCCAAAAAGTCCGAACTACAAAATACCCGGCGAAACCGGCCTGAAAATAAAAAGCATTGAAACTTTCACCGACGGTTATGCCAGCATCGTTCGAATCCGAACCGACAACGGGGCTGAAGGTTACGGCCAAATCTCAACGTACGACGCCGATATCTCCGCAATGGTCCTACACAGAAAAATCGCCCAACTGGCCCTCGACACAGACCCGGGGAAAATCGACGACCTCGTCGACCGCTGCATAGAAGAAAACTATAAATACCCATGGTCCTATATCTGCCGCGCACTGGCAGGGCTTGATACCGCCGTCTGGGACCTGCTGGCCAAACGCGAGAAAAAAAATGTCTGTGAACTGCTCGGCGCAAAACCAAGAGCCATCACCGCCTACGGCTCAAGTATGCGAAGGGACATTACCCCGAAAGACGAAGCAGACCGGCTTGTCCGCCTTAGGGATTCGAACGGTTACCGCGCTTTTAAGATTCGTATCGGCAAGGTGTGCGGCCACGACCAGGACGAATGGCCCGGAAGAACAGAAGCTCTCGTTCCAAAAGTGCGAGAGGCCCTCGGGGATAATATAAGTCTGCTCGTCGACGCAAACAGCTGCTATACTCCTCCTAGGGCGATTCAGGTTGGTAAAATACTCGAAGATAACAATGTATGTCACCTCGAAGAGCCCTGCCCGTACTGGGAGTTGGAATGGACCGCTGAAGTGGCAGCTGCCTTGAAAGTGCCGGTCGCGGGCGGAGAACAGGACAACGACCTGGCACAGTGGCGAAGAATGATTAAAATCAACGCCGTTGATATTGTTCAGCCGGACATCCTTTACGTTGGTGGGCTAACACGGGCGCTGAGGGTTGCACAAATGGCAAATGACGCTGGCAAACTCTGTGTGCCACATTCGGCAAATCTGGCTATGGTCACTGTCTTTACCCTCCACATGCTCAGTGTTATACCCAATGCCGGACCACATATTGAGTTTGCAATAGAGCCGTGGGACTGGTTCGACGGCATTTATTATCCCGAGCTGAAAGTAAAAGACGGCCTTGTGGCAACTCCCGAAGGCCCCGGATGGGGAGTGACAATAAATCCAAAATGGCTCGAAAAGGCTAAACACCAAATAACTAAAGCAGAATAACCCATATTTCCTGTTGTAATTGACCTTGCAGATACTTAGGGTATAACAGGTTGGCTTTTAGGAGGTAGTTTTACATCCTTGCAAATGAGGAAAGAACAATATAACTCGGTTGATATTGACAAATGGCTAAGGTTAGTCAGGGCCGAAAACGTCGGTCCGGTCACTTTTGCCAGGCTTATTAAGCAATTCGGCTCGGTGGACCGCGCACTCGAAGTCTCAGCAAGTGAAATGGCAAAAGTCGAGGGCATAGGATTTAAAACTGCTGAACAAATCGCAGCCACTCGGAACAAATTCAACGCAGAAGCTGAATTGGAACTGGCTGAAAAACTCGGCGTCTGGATAATAAATCTCGAGGACAGCAGATACCCCACTCTGTTAAAACAAATTTACGACCCACCGCCTGTCCTGTACATAAAAGGAACACTCACTAACTCTGACAACCTCGGAATTGCAATAGTCGGTTCCCGCCGCTGCAGCCTGTACGGCCAGGAGCAGGCCGGGCGATTTGCTCATCTTTTAAGTGCCGCAGGTTTTACTATATATTCCGGAATGGCACGAGGAATAGACACCGCCGCTCACAAAGGCGCACTGGCCGCGGACGGAAGGACCATTGCCATAGAAGGGTGTGGACTTGCTAACATCTTCCCGCCCGAAAACAAAGAACTCTTCGACCTTATAGCGCAATCCGGCGCATGCATTAGTGAACTGCCCTTAAATTACGAGCCGCTGGCGGAAAACTTCCCTCCCCGCAACAGAATAATTGCAGGCATGACACTCGGTACCATCGTCGTTGAGGCACCTCCTCGCTCCGGTGCTCTAATCACTGCCAGAGCCGCGCTGGAATATAATCGCGAAGTAATGGCCGTGCCCGGAAAAATCGACTCACCTCTCAGCAAGGGCTCGAACCTGCTGATAAAACAGGGTGCCAAACTTATCGAAAGCGTCGAAGACATCACAGAAGCACTCGGGCACATTGGCCAACAGCTGCAGGAACATGTCAGTGGATCGGCTGAAAAAACCCGCGAAAAAGTCGAAGCGCCGTTGTTCGATGTCA
>Ga0307379_10000892_pt1 | contig 48498 bp, 30 predicted proteins | sample UN2MG_FD_202237 | JGI IMG/M metagenome (GOLD analysis project Ga0307379, IMG submission 202237) | Soil microbial communities from Risofladan, Vaasa, Finland - UN-2 | ecosystem: Environmental > Terrestrial > Soil > Coastal area > Acid sulfate soil | place: Finland: Risofladan, Vaasa | collected... | reverse complement strand
ACATCAGGTTTTACTTGGCGATCCTTGGCGCTCTTGGCGTCTTGGCGGTTTTCTTACGGCCTATTTTGGACAAGAGTGAAATCCTGTTAATCCTGTCCGAAAAAATTCTCCGGCTTCTAAAAGAAGGATTTATCCATGAATCGCAGTCGAATCATCATCATGGCCGCGCTGGCCCTCGCGGCCTCGCCCGCTTTCGCGGAAAAGATCGTGGACCTCGCCCCGGCCCCCGCCGCGATGATGAGGCCGGCCGCCGGCGACAAGACCTGGTCCGTCAAGGCCCAGGGAGTTGCGTCCCTGAAGGGCGTGAGCAAGGACGAGGCCCGGGAGGCCGCGCTCCTGGACGCGAAGAAGAAGGCGGTGCTCGCCTACGTGTCGCTCAATACTCCCCCCACCATCATCGCGGAGCATGAGGAGGAGCTGGACCAGCTCGTGGCCAGGCCCGACCAGTGGGTGAGCTCATGGGAGGTCGAGAACGAGCGGACCGAGGCCGGCTCATGGATCGTGGACATCGAGGCCGACCTGGACCTCGTGAAGCTCGCCCCCGCGCTCAAGACGATCCGGCTCCTGCCCGCCCGCGCCATGCCCCAGGTGTTCGTGGCCGCCGCCGGAAAGATCGGCGCCGAACCCATGAAGAGCGGCTGGAACAAGGCCGCCGAGGCCCGCGGCCGGTTCAACGTTTGCGAGGCCGCCATCGTGGCCCGCCTCGAAAAGTACGGCTTCCCGGCTTTTCCCCCGGCCGCCGGCCAGTCCGCCGGTGACGTCTCCCGGATCATCAACCCCGGCGGAGAGGAAGAGAAAAAGCAATTGTATTCCGAGCTCCGCGACAAGTTCGGCGCCGGCGCCATGGTGGTGGGGCTGGCTGACGCCGGCACCGAAAGCGCGGCCCCGCCGAAAAAGGACAAGGTGTCCACCCGCGTCTCCATCAAGATCGCCGCCGCGGACGTGGAAAAGGGCGAGGTGGTGTTCAACGACGAGGTAACGACGGTATTTGAGACCAGGGGCATCCCTTTCCGCGAGGAACAGATGGCCGCGGTGTGCGGCGAGGCCGGGGAAAAGGCCGCGGCCGCGCTGTTCCGGGCCTTTACTCCCAGGTTCCAGCCCGGACAGGAGCGGCAAATCTCGCTCACGGTCAGGGGAATAAGCTCTTACCCCGCGATGAAGGACCTGGAGTTGAAGCTTGGCGAGGAAGGGCCCGGCGTCAAGGCCGTGGAGCTGGCCCGCATGGGAGCGGGAGAGATCGAGTTCAAGGTGACGACCACCGCCGCTACCGATGTGGTGGCGCAGTGGCTCGCCCAGAACCGGTTCCAGGCCGGACGCCTCGAAGTGACCGGCCAAGACGAGCAGAGCATCAAGGCCAAGGTGAAAGGGACGCCGTGAAGGCCGGAGCAGGGGATGAGACTGCGGCATCAAGGGCCGGGAATCGGGGAGTTGACAAACCGCGCCCGGTATTTCTACAATAAGCTTGCATTTTCCGGCCCGTGAATCTATGGTAAGGGCCGGAGAAGCCACACGGGATCTCGGATTCACAACACTTTCAAAGGGGGCTTAAGTCATGAGGAACAGGGCAATCATCCTTAAAGCGGGAATCATCTGCGTACTGGCCGCGCTTTTTGTCATGGTCTGGGCCATGCCGCCCGCCGGGCCGGCCGCCGCCGGCGACGTCAAGATCAAGCCGGGCGCGATCAAGGCGGAGGAGAATCTTTACCCGACCAACGAGTACGGCTGGCTGACCTACTACATGCACGAGGTCTTCGAGCGCTACACCCAGGCCCGCAAGGCCTTTGACCAGGGCGACATGGCCATGGCCGACGCCGACCTTCAGGTCATGGAGATCTTCACCAACCTCTCCAAGGACCACATGCCCGACGCGCTCCAGGACGGCAAGCCTTTTGACAAGGAGGCCTACGTCAAGAGCATCGGCCAGCTCAACCAGTTCGCCGCCGACGTCCGCCAAAACCTCAAGAACAAGAAATGGGCCGACGTCCCCGCCGGAAAGCTCGACCCCATGATGCAGACCTGCGTCGGATGCCACTCCGCCTACAACATCCCCACCGACTTCAGAATTGACACCAAGTTCAAGGTCCTCACCCACTCCATGCACGAAATCTACGAGATCTACCGCCAGGCCGGGCCCCTGCTCCAGGCGCAGGAATGGGACAAGGCAATGTACTGCTTCACCGTACTCAAGCCCTACATCGAGTCAATTCCCCGGAACATCCCGGAGACCAACCAGGACGGCGACCCCATTGACAAGACCCTCTTCAACAACGCCTACAAGGACCTGAAGCAGTTCAACCAGGACATCACCAAGCGACTCGAGTCCAAGAGCTGGATGACCGGGAAGCCCCTGCCCCCGCCCCGCATCGTGGTCGAGAACTGTTACGCCTGCCACACCAAGGCGGCCAAAATACCGTCCCCCTGGTGATGGCGAGAGCCGGCGAAAATAGTTTTCCTCGATCAAGAGATGGATTTAACCCGCGACCGCCGGGCCTGTTCCGATGGCAGGCCCGGCTTTGTCTGTGTTCCGGGGAAGTTTCCGGTTTCTTGTTTCCAGTGCGCCGCCACATCTATATTGACGGATACAATCTTCTTAGTTTTATCCTGGCGTCCTCGGTCGTGAAACGCCGGCGGATGGGTTAGACTTATGTCCCAAGGAAATTCCGCTGCCAGTTTCGGGAAATGTTCAAAGTAGGTCTGAATTTCTTTGGGAGAAGATTGAAAGCGTCTGATTATTCCCTTATGTTTAAGAACGGGGAGACGATATATGACCGAACAGATTAAAGTCACGCGAGCCGGCGCGGTGGAGACGATTGCCTTTGCCAATCCGCCCAAGAATTTCATTACCCATCGGATGCTCAAGGAACTCTATGCCGAGCTCATCCGGGTGCGGCAGGACCCTGCGGTGCGGGCGCTGGTCCTGACCGGCGGATTCCCCGATTCCTTCCTCACCCACTACGACGTATCGGAGCTGATCGAGTACGCCCGTCTCGCTCCCAAGCCCCCGGCGCGCCTAAACGACCTCACGGCGCGGCTCATGTCCCGGGCGATTGCCCTGGCGCACCGGCATCCGGTCGTGGACCGCATTCTGCTCAGGGCCTTCGCGCGCCGCAGCCCGGGCGAGCAGGGCATCTATTATTGGGCCCGATGTCTGGACCTTCTCGACACGCTGCCTCAGCCGGCCATCGCGGCCATCAACGGCCTCTCCCTGGGCGGCGGGTGCGAAGTCGCCCTCTGCTGCGATTTCCGCTTCATGGCCCGTGGACCGCATTACCGGATCGGGCTGCCCGAGGTCCTGGTCGGGATCATCCCCGGCGGCACCGGGACCCCATTGCGCCTGCCCCGGGTGGTGGGCGAGGCCAAGGCCCTGGAGATGCTGCTGACCGGAAAGCTCTACACCCCGGAGGAGGCCCAAGCCATGGGTTTGATCCATGAAGCAATGGAGCTGGACCAACTCATGCCCCGGGTCATGGAGCTGGCGCAAACGCTCTCCCGGCGGGCCCCGCTGGCCATGGCCGCGGCCAAGCGGGACATCCGGGAGGGCAGTCGGCTGTCCTATCCTCAGGGCCGGGCCGTGGACCTGGCCGCGGTCGGCGTCACCATGGCCTCCGCGGACGCCGTGACCGGCATGAGCCAATATGTGAATGACCTGGTCGCCAAATACGATGGGCTCGACCTCCCCCGCATGCTCCAGGACGCCGAAGACCTCGCGGCCGGCCGCCTGGTCCAGTATCAGGGGAAATAATCAAGGGACGATCCCAGGGGGCGCCGGCTTCGCCCGCGATCATCGCTCCTGACCAGGCGCTCCCATAAATCATTGGCCGTTTCATTGCTCAGGAGGACTGATCATGACCCCGGCCGCCCAGCAAGCGCTTGCGAATTTGCGCCAGACCGATCAGATGCAGTGGTATGTCATCCCGCTCCTGGCGCTGGTCTTCTACATTTACTTAAACGAGATCGAGAAGCGGAACTGGAGCGCGGTCTGGCTCGGCATCGGCACCTGGGCCGGAGAGATGATCTGGGAGATGTTCAACGGCGCCATCCTCCACTTCACTCAATTCGCGCCGCTCTGGAGCACGCCGGGACCGACCGCGTTCGAGATCTACGCGGGCCTCAACCTCGAGATCACCCTCTTCTTCTCCCTGGCCGGCCTCCTCCTGGTCAAGGTCCTGCCCCGGGACCCGACCCTGAAAATCCTGGGCCTCCCCAACCGCATCCTGATCCCGATCGGAGGCGGACTGCTCGCCCTGTTCGTGGAAATAATCCTGAATCAATGCGGGCTCCTCGTCTGGGACTGGTGGTTCTGGCGCTGGCCGCACGTGTATCTGATCGCGATCGCCTACTGCGCGCCCGCGCTCGGCCTGGCCTGGCTCCACGACCACTCCTCGCTGAGAGCCAAGCGGAGGGGCGCCTTCATCCTCCTCGCCCTGGCCCTTGCCTGCCACCTCATCTTGGCCACGATGCTGGGGTGGGTATGATGAGAGTGAATTGGGCGCGGCTTCCCTGGAGCGCGCAGGCTGCCGCTTCCGGCCTTCCCGGAGCCTGATATGCCCCTATGCTTGGGGACGAAAAGCCGATAATAGTGTTGACAGCGCCCCCATCAGGCGCTATGGTTTGGCCAAGGTTGGCTCTGTTGGGCGCGCCCGCCGGGCGCTCTTTTGCCTGCACATCGCCACTCATGGGATTTTCGGCCCATCGCCGAGACGGGGGCGGGGACAATCAGGCTCCGGATAATGTTGGACCGGCCGGGGGCCGGCGCCGCCCGGCGGCAATACGGAGGTGAATGACAATGCGTGGGAAGGCGGCGGCCTCTTTAAGTCTGTTGTTGATGTTGTGCCTGGTGGCGGCGGACGCGAGGGGCGGAAAGGACGACGCCCGCGGCCGGTACTTCCCCAAAAAAGTCTATATTGACGAGCCGCTTCCCGGCTTCGCCGCCTCCCAGGACCTCCTGCCGGTTCCGGTCCTCGACGGCAGCCCCGAGCTGGTCGAGCTTTATTGGTTCTGCTGGAGGCTGGCCTTCGACCACCTCAAAAAGCCCACCCCCTCAAACGGGTTCGTATCGAACTACCTCGACGAGGCCTTCAACCCCAATATCTTCCAGTGGGACACCATCTTCATGGTGATGTTCGCCCGCTACGGCCACCACGTCTTCCCCGCAATCCAGTCGCTCGACAACTTCTACGCCAGCCAGCACGACAGCGGCTTCATCTGCCGCGAAATCTGGGAGACCGACGGGCGGGACCATCACTCCGAGAGCAGCCGGCAGGCCGTGAATCCGCCCCTCTTCAGTTGGGCCGAGATGGAAAGCTTCCGCCTCACCGGCGATAAGGCCCGGCTCGAGGCGGTGGCGCCCGTTCTCGAAAAATATACCGAATGGCTCGAGACCGCCCGCAAAAAGCCCACCGCCCACGGCCTGTACTGGAACAACGGGCTGGGCTCGGGCATGGACAACACCCCGCGCCGGGGCTCGGGCTGGGTCGACATGTCCTCCCAGATGGTCATGCAGTATAACGACCTCGCCACCATGAACGAGGTGCTGGGCCGCGGGGACAAGGCCGCGCAATTTCGCGCCCGCGCCGCCGCGATCGGCGCCCTCATCAACCAGTGGATGTGGAATGAGGAGGACGGGCTCTATTACGACGTGGACAACCGCGGCCGCCAGGTCAAGTGGAAAACCGCGGGCTGCTTCTGGCCCCTGCTCGCCGGCATCACCAGCCCCCGCCAGGAGGAGAAGCTCATCGCCAACCTGCGCGACCCCAACTCCTTCTGGCGCTTAAACGTCTTTCCCACCCTCGCCGCAGACCAGCGTTTCTACAACCCCGCCGGCGGCTACTGGCACGGCGGGGTCTGGGCCCCCACCAACTACGCCATCATCCGCGGGCTGTCGCTTAGCGGCCACGACGACTTCGCCCGCGAGGCGGCCCTGCGATACCTGGGCGAGGTGTACCAGGTCTATCAGACGACCGGCACGGTCTGGGAGCTCTACGCTCCCGATCTCCCCGCGCCCGGCACCAACCCCGGGGGCCTGGGCCAGGCGCGCCCGGACTTCGTGGGCTGGACCGGCTGTGGACCGATCGCCATGCTCATCGAGAACGTTATCGGGCTGCGTGCGGACGCGATCAACCGCCGGCTTACCTGGCGGCTCGACCGCACCGACCGCTTCGGGATGGAGCGCTTCCGCTTCGGCGACATCACGGTCTCGCTCGTATGCGCGGCGCGCGCCTCCGCCGCCGCGCCCGCCCGCCTCACCGTCTCCGCCGACCGGCCCTTCGAGCTGATCGTGGTCAACCACGGCGTCGAGAAAACCTTCTCCCTCACTCCCGGCGGCCACCAGCTGGAATTCGACTGACCCGGTCCGCCCATGGGGGCGATACCCCTTTCGCTGACAACGCCCTCCGGCCGCGGCCCTGATCCGGCGGAGAAAGGAAGGACAAAATGGATAACAGGGTTTACATTCGGCGGTGCGAGGAATATGACCGGACGGCGATAGAGAATTTGGTGTGCGAGGGCATGGCGGCGCTGGATTTTCGGCCGCGCGGAAAAATTTTCGTCAAGCCGAACGTGGTCTTTGCCGGTCCCGCCGGGATGCTGGGCAATGACGCCTGCACCCCGGCGGCGGTGGTGGGGGCCTCGCTCTTGGCGCTGGCGCGGTCGCCGGGCGTGGAGCGGGTGGACCTGGGCGAGAAGTCCGCGGTGGGCATCCCGACCCGGATGTGTTACCGCTTTGCGGGGTACTACGATGAGCTCAAGCGGATCCGGCCGCTCTCGCCGCGGCCGCTGGGCATTTTCTGCATTGACGAGGAGCGGCGCGACCCGGTTTTTATCGGCGGCGCGGTGCACGACAACCTCAGAGTGGCCCGGAAAATGGCGCGCGCGGATTTCAAAGTGTATTTGCCGCGGCTGAAGTGCCATTGCGTGTCGAACATGACGGGCGCGGTCAAGCTCAACGTGGGCATCTGCTCGGACGACGAACGCTCGATCCGCCATGATTTTATGCTGAACGAGAAGATCGCGGACCTGCTCGCGCCGGGGTGGCCGGATTTTGTGATCATGGACGCGATTGAAGTGGGCGTGGGCAATGAGGCCTATCCTTCTCTTCGCAAACTGGGCCTGGTCCTCATGGGCCGGAACCCGGTGGCGGTGGACCTGGTGGGCGCGCGGCTGCTGGGATACGGGCTCACGGACGTGCCTTATCTGATGGCCGCGGTCCGCCGTGGTTATGGTCCGGCCAGCCTCGACGACGTGAAGCTGGAGGGTGATATTAAAAGCGTCGCGGAACTGGATGAACAGGCCAAGCGCGTCATGCCCTACGACGACGAGTTCCACCGCTGGCAGGACGTGAGCAAGGAGTTTGAGCGGCTGCAAACGCCCATGCGCTTTTATTGGGGACCATACCGCGAGGGCCTGGCGGACAAGTGCCTGACCGGGTGCGTGATGGGGATCAAGATGTGGATGGCCTCATATGAGCGCTATGCCGGCCCCGGGGTCTTTGCTTCGGCCAAGCCGGTGGTGTTCGTGATCGGGAAAGTGGACGAGGAGATTGACGCCCGGGGCGGGACGGTTTTCCTGCTCGGGAGCTGCGCCCGGGCCCAGATCAATAACGCGCGCAAGGTGGTCCGGATTGACAAATGTTTCACCACCGCCAGCGACATGTCGCTCCAGATCGGGCCCTGGCTGGGGATGCCCTTCCCGAGCGTCAACCCGAAGTTCATGCTGCCCTATGTCGGCGCCATCGCCCTGGCCGGCCTGCGCAAGCTGGTCTCGCTCCGCTACTTCCAGGACCTGGGGCACTTTGTTTCCAAGCGGCTGATCCGGAACATCTGACGCGAGGCGATGGCGCCAGGGTTACCGGACTTCATCCGCGAACCGGGCCCCGGACCCACCCGCCACCTGGTATCGGTCTTGACTTTGAGGGCGTGGCATGGTCCGGCCTCGGGCCAGCGAAGGAATAGGGACTTTGACTTTCAATCCCAGGTTCACAATCACCAACGCCATCACCGCGGTGTTGATTCGGATTGATTGGCCTTCACCCCTGCACCGGGATGGGCATCTCCATCCGCCGGCGCCGGTTTTCCCATGCGGACGAGGACCCGATGCTTGATCAGCTCGCGACTCAGCGTGATCACGCCATCCTTGACCCGCTGACCATCCAGCTCCACCAAGGCGACGCCCCGCTCGCGGTGCTCAGGGTTCTCGACCTGAATTTCGTAGATCGCTTCACCGTGGCGGCAGCTCATCTGAAAGCCATCCCACCATCCGGGAATGACCGGATCGAGCCGCATGGTTTCTCCGCGCACTTTCAGACCCAGAATTTCTTCCACCCAGGCGCGGTACATCCACGCCGCGGAACCCGTGTACCAGGACCAGCCGCCATGACCGATCCGCCCGGGCAAGCTGTAGACATCCGCCGCGGCCACATAAGGCTCGACCCCGTAACGCCAGACCGTTTCCGGATCGCGGGCGCGCTCGATCGGGTTGAGCAGGCGCAGGATTTTCGCCGCCCGGGTCCCATCTCCACTGCGGGCCAGGGCCATGGCCAGCCACACCGCGGCATGGGTATACTGGCCCCCGTTCTCGCGCACCCCCGGCGGGTAACCCTTGAGGTATCCCGGTGACGGCTCCGCCTGGTCAAACGGAGGCTCGAACAGCAGCACCAGCCCCTCTTCCTCGCGAACCAGATGGCGCCACGCCGATTCCAAGGCCTCCCCGGCTCGATCCCGGTCGGCGCCGCCGCAGAGCCAGGCCCAGGATTGCGGCAGCGAATCAATCCGCGCTTCGAGGTTCGCCCTGGAGCCAAGCGGCGAGCCATCGTCAAAGGTCGCCCGAAGATACCACTCGCCATCCCACGCGGACCGTTCCACCCGCTGGATCAGCGCACTCCGGTCTTGCTCATGGGTCTTTTGCAGGCCGGACCGGCCCAGGCTCTCGGACATCTCGGCCATTCCCCTCAGCACCTCCGCCAGAAACCACGCCAGCCAAACGCTCTCGCCCTTGCCCCCGGCGCCCACGAGGTTCATCCCGTCGTTCCAGTCCCCGGTTCCCATCAGGGGCAGTCCATGGACGCCAAAGCTCTGGCTGCGCGTGACCGCGCGTTGACAGTGCTCAAAGAGGGTGGCCCTCTCCGATGAGACCGCCGGCGCTTGATAGCTCTCGGCCTGATCGTCCTTGAGGGTCGGCGCCTCGATAAAGGGGACCATCTCGCGCAGGATGTTCACATCGGCGGTAACCCTTACGTATTGCGCGACGACGAAGGGCAGCCACAGGAGATCGTCGGAGATCCGCGAGCGGATTCCCTCGCCGCGCGGCGGGTGCCACCAGTGCTGGACATCGCCCTCCTTGAACTGGCGGCCGGCCGCGAGCAGGATGTGTTCGCGCGCCAGGGCGGGAGCGGCGTAAAGCAGCGCCATCACGTCCTGCAATTGATCGCGGAAGCCAAAAGCGCCGCCGGACTGGTAAAAGGCGGAACGCCCCCAGACGCGGCAGGCCAGGTTTTGATAGGGCAGCCAGCGGTTGATCATGAAGTCCGCGGCGAGTTCGGGGGTATGCACCAGGATCGTGCCGAGCCGATCGTCCCACCACGCCTGGGTCTGTCGGAGCGCGGTCTCCACCGCCTGCTCGTCGCGGTAGGCCAGCACCAGGTCATGGGCCTCTTTCAGCGAGTGGGCCTGGCCGAGCATGCAGGTGATTTCAGCGCGCTCGCCCGGGGCCAGTTTGATGGTGACCTGCAACCCGGCGCAGGGGTCCAGGCCCGCTCCGGTCCGGCGTGAAAGCCTGGTTCGCTCCATCGCCACCGGGTTGCCCATCGAGCGGTTGCGCCCGATGAAGGCGGTGCGGTCTCCGGTGTAATTGTCCGTGGGCGCGCTCAAGGCCGCGAAGGCCACTCGGTCCGCATAATCGGGATGGTAGTAGTTGCGGGCGATCATGGCCTGGACTTCGTCATCCCAGTCGGTCACGACGTGCATCTGGGAGGATTCCCGCGACTCGCCCAGGGTCCACTCCACGTAATACGTCACCGCCAGCTTGCGCGGCCGGGCGGAGTCGTTTCGGAGCAACAGCCTTTGCAGCTTGATCGGCTCGCCCCCCTGATCATCCACGGGAACGAAAACCGTCAGCTCCTGCTCGAGGCCATGGCTGTTATGCTCGAAGACCGTGTAGCCCGCGCCATGCCTGGCCCGGTAAGCGGTTTGCTCGCGGATCGGCGATGCGGTCGGCGTCCAATAGGCCCCGGTTTCCTCGTCCCGGATATAGATCGCTTCCGAAGCAGGGTCCATCACCGGGTCGTTCGACCATGGCGTCAGGCGATTGCGCTGGCTGTTGCCCTGCCAGGCGAAACCGGCGCCGGTTTCGCTGACGAGCGCGCCGAAGGCGGGGTTGGCGATGACGTTGACCCAGGGCGCGGGAGTGTTTATGCCCGGCCCGAGATAGATGGCGTATTCGCGGCCATCCGGAGTAAACCCGCCCAGGCTGTTGAAGTAGGCGAGTTCCAGGAAGGGGAGCGCGGCCGAAGGGTCCCGCCGGCGGTCGCGTTTGCCGATCATGGGTCCGGGCAAATCGGGAGCTTCCGGCGGCACGCCCAATTGCTGGGGCAACGCGCCGCGGGCCGCCACCATCACCACACTCGCCACCGCCCGCAAAAGCGCCAGGTCTTCGGCGGGGATAAGGTCGGCGCTGCGCAAATAGATTCCCCCGGGGCGGTCCACCCCGGTATTGGCCGAATGGGCTTGGATCAGGTGTTCGAGTTGCTCGCGCAAGGGCTGCTCATAGCCGCCGGCCTCCTCGTTCAAGATCACCAGGTCGGCCATCAGACCGTGCATGCGCCAATAGGTATGCGCCTGGAGCATTTGGCGGACCAGGCTCAAATCCCTGGTCTCGTTAATGGCGACCAGGGCAATGGGCAAGTCACCCGAGATGGCATAAGTCCACAAGCCGGCCTGCCCCTTGCGGTTTTCCGCAATGCGTTCCGCGGTCGAGCGCAGGAGCGGATTGGGATACAAAAGATGGCCGGCCAGCTGCTGGAAGCGGCGCGCGTCGTCGGGCTGGATCCGGAGCAGGCGTAACTCCAACTGGGCCGATGCCCAGGCGAAATCCATGGCCCGGTCGATCGCACGGGGATCGCCATACTTGTCCATCAAACCGATGACCTGTTCGCGGGTTTCGCCGGCGGCCAGGACCAGAGAAACCTGGACCCGCTCGCCGGGCCCCAGGGTCAAACCCTGGCGCAGGCTCAGGATGGGGTCGAGGACGAATCCCTGGCTGTTGCCGGGTTCCTGCAAGGCGCCCATCGGCCGGGCGAGCGTTCGACCGCGGCCGATGAAGCGGCGCCGGTCGGACTCGAAGCGCAAGTCTTCACCCGGGGCCTCGGCCAGCGTAAAGCGGTGGGCGACATGGATGGGCGGGTCGTTAATGCTGCGCGGCCGGCGGTGGGCCAGGAGCGCCCGCTGTTCCGGCAGGGACTCGGTCTCAATGAACAGCTTGTTGAACGCCGGATGCTGGCGATCCGCGTTGTGCGGCGCCAGCGCGAGCTCGATGTAACTGGTCAGCTCGAGCCGGCGGCTGCGCAGGGAGCGATTGATCAGCGTCATCCGCCGAATCTCGACGTCGTCTTCCGGCGCGACGACCACCTCGGTTTCACTCTCAATGCCATAATCAACGCGCCGGAACACCGCCCGGTCGAGCGCGAAGTTGGTTACATATTCCAGGACCTTGCCGCCGGTCGGCTGATAGGTGTTGCACCACAACCGGTCCGAATCGGCCTCGTGGATGTAACAGAAGGTCCCCCAAGAGTCCCGGGTCCGATCCGAGCGCCAGCGCGTGATCTCGAAGTCTCCCCACCGGCTATAGCCGCCGCCGGCGTTGGTCAGCATCAGGCCATAGCGGCCGTTGCACAAGAGTTGGGTCTTGGGTGTGGTGGTATGGGGCGTTTCGAACTGGCTGACCGAAGGCGTGACTTCGCCGAGGGCCGCCACCGACGAGACCCGCTCCCGCGTGGAGACCTGGTGCAGCGGGGGAAGGCTCGGGATGCGTTCCTGAAGCAAGGGCTCGACCGCGCGCACGCGCGGGTCGGACCGGAAATGGCGCTGGAGGGAATTGTCATGAAGGAAATTGGTCAGCGCCAGAAAACTCATGCCCTGGTGATTCGCCATATAGGCCCGCACGATCACCCCGCGCTCGCCCTCGCGGCTTGCTTGCTGGCTGTAGTCCAGGGCTTCGTAATACCCATAATCGCCTTGCAGTCCCAGCTCGGCCAATCGTTTCAAGTTCGTTACCGATTCCCGCGGCGCGATGCTCACCGCCAGCAGGGTGGCATAGGGCGCGACCACGATCTTGTCCGCCAGGCCGCGCTTGAGTCCGAGTTCCGGCACGCCAAAGGCCTGGTATTGATAGGTCTTGTCGCGGTCCAGGTCCCCGAAGGCGCACTCCGAAATCCCCCACGGCGCCCGGTGCTTGCGGCCGTAGGCGATCTGGATCGCCACGGCTTCCCGGGCGGATTTATCCAGCAGCGAGCTCGCATAGGAGCGCTGGAAAAGCAGCGGCATCAGATATTCGAACATCGTCCCGGTCCAGCTGAGCAGCGCCCGGCGCCGGCCGATGGCGCCGTAGGGCCGGCTCATGGCAAACCAATGCTCGACCGGAATGTCTCCCCGGGCGATGGCGACAAAACTTCCCAGCCGCGCTTCGCTCGCCAGCAGATCGTAAAAGGCGCGGTCCAGCCGTCCTTCCGAGACATTAAACCCGATCGAAAACAGCCGGCGTTCGGCGTTATAAAGGAAGCCCATGTCAATCGAAGCCGAGAGCTCGCGCCCCGACTTCCGGAGCCGCTCGGCCTGCGCCAGCGTCTCACCGGCCAGCCATTTCGACTGATTGAAGGCCGCCAGGACGCGATCAATCCAGTCCCGGAGGGCGGCCGCACTTTCCGGCGCTTTTTCCCGGATGGCCTGGAGGGACGCCAGGCAGGCGACGTGTCCGTGGGCCAGGTCCCCAAGCGAGGGCGCGTGCTGAAGGGCCTCACGAAAAGCCGGCAGGGCGGCCGGGTCCAGCCCGGCGACTTCATCGGCCGTCTTCTCCCCCAGAATTTCGATCCAGGCGAGATAACGATCCGCGAGGCTTTGCCAGGCCGCGAGTTGGCTCCGCATCCGCCCGGCCCAATCGGCCGCGCTCTTTTGAGCGGCCGCGCTCTTTTGAGCGGCTGCGCCCTTTTGAGCGGCTGCGCCCTTTTGAGCGACTGCGGACTCACCGGCTTTTGCGGACAACTCCCGCAGGTGACTCTCCGCCCGCTTGAGCAGGTCAAGCGCGTCAATGATCCGGTCCGGCGGGGATTCCCACGCGCGCAGCAGTTCATCCAGGGCTCGAACATCAAAACCAACGGCCTTCTCATCGCGGATGACCTGCCGCAGCACGTGGCCGGCGTCGCGCAGCCCGGCAAAGGCTTTCCCGTCCAAAAGCGGCGCCCGCATCAGGGCCGTGAGCCCCGGGTCCAGCGCCCACAAGGCCCCCAGCAGATTGCCGCTGTCCACGGTGGAAACGTAGAGCGGTTTCAGGGGCGCCAGGGTCTGAATGTCGTACCAATTGAGCAGATGCCCCTCATGGCGCTCCAGTTTATCAATCGTCTCCATGGTCAGCGTCAGTTTACGGGCGACCTCATCCACGGTTAAATATCCGAAATCATGGGCGCTGAGCACGCTGACCAGATAGAGGCCGATATTGGTCGGGCTGGTCCGCAGGGCCAGTTGATCCCGATAGGCGACCTGGTAATTATCGGGCGGCAGCCAGGAGGTTTCTTTGGTCACGAAGTCCGAGAAATAGCGCCAGGTCCGCCGGGCGACATTCCTAAGGAATTGGCGATCCTCGGCCGGAAGCAGGAATTGCGGCGGCTTCGCTGGTGGCCGCCGGGTGAGGAGCCAGCCGATCATCGGGCACAGGAACCAGAGCATCAGCCAAGGGCCGGCCACCCAGAAGTTTGCCGGTCGAAAGCATTGCACCGTGCATCCAACCATCACGCTGAACAGGCTCGCCAGGCCCATTGCAAGCAGAAACATGGGTGCCTTGGCCTGGGCGCCGCCATGGGTCACCTGGGCCGAAGTCCACTCCAACAGCCCCCGATGCGAGATGTGTTTTCGATAGAGGACCCGGGCCACGGCGTCCAGCCCCACCCAGGCCTGGTATGGAAGCAGCGCCGCTTCAACCAGCACCCGCAGCAGATCATGGGCTTTTTGGGCGGGCGAGACGGCCTTGAGACTCTGACTATTTATCGCCCAGGTGAAAGGCTGCACCAGGGAGTGAAAAAACAGTTGGGTGGCGACCACCACGGTGGCGATCCACCCGGCCCGGGCGGAGATCAACCAGGAGACCATGAGCAATGCCAGGCTGGCCGCCGGCAGCAAGCTGCGGCGCAGATTATCCAGGATCTTCCAGCGATCGAACAGCGAGAGCGGGTTGGGTCCTCGCCCGCCGCCGGGTTTTGGGACCCGCGGCAGAACCCAGTCCGCGATCTGCCAATCGCCGCGAATCCAGCGGTGCTGCCGCTTGATGAAACTCAGGTAATCCTGCGGGAACTCATCAAAAAGCTCGATATCCGTGGCCAGGCCCACCCGGACGTGAGCGCCTTCAATCAAATCATGGCTCAAGAGCGTCGCCTCGGGAAACCGGCCCGAAAGCGCCCGGCTGAAGGCGCGCGCGTCATAGATGCCTTTGCCGTGATAGGAACCCTCTCCGGCCAGGTCCTGGTAGACGTCGGAAACCGCGCTGGTATAGGGGTCAATGCCGATGGGATCCGCAAAGAGCCGGCTGAACGGCGAGCCGTTCGCGCTGGGCAGGGAAGGGCTCACGCGCGGCTGGATGATGGTGTAGCCGGACCGGACCCGGCCGGCGCCATCGAAGCGCGCCCGGTTTAGGGGGTGCGCCAGCGTCTCGATCATCCGGCGGGCGGTGTCGTGCGGCAATTGCGTGTCGCTGTCCAGGGTGATGACGAACCTGACGTTGGACAGTTGGTCCGGGTCGCCGACGTAAACCAGACGATCGGCGGAGCTGGGCCGCGTGCCGTCAATCAGGCCGTTGAGCTCTTCCAGCTTCCCCCGTTTGCGCTCCCAGCCGATATACTTCTGCTCGGATTCGCTCCATTTCCGCTCCCGGTGGAACAGGAAAAACCGTTCGCCGCCATAACGCTGATTGAGGTCCTGGATGCGCCGCGTCATGGCCGCGAGCAGGGGCGCGTCCGCTTCACAATGGGCCTTGGCCGCGTCCTGGTAATCCGAGTACAGGCCAAACAGTAGATTGGCCTCTTTGTTGGCGAGATAACGGACCTCCAGCTTTTCCGCCTCGGCCTTGATCGTCTCCTGATCCACCAGCATCATCGGCACGATGACCAGCGTCCGGCAGGCGTCGGGAATCCCGGAGGCCCGGAAATCCATCTTCGGCAGGGTGCGCGGCGGCAGGAGCCGCATCACCAGGTAATTCATCCCCTCCAGCGCGAGCTGGCTCGCGGGGATCAACAAGAGAGCGGCAATGATAATCTGAATCCCGACGGCTTGGGTGCGCAGGCCAAGCCCAAGGCCCAGGAAAATGAAGGCGGCACTGATAAAAAACAGCCCGCTGAAGTACACCGCCGAGTGATGACGATATGCCCATTGCAAGGCGCGGAAACGCCAAGTCTCATGACCCTCGAGGAGTCGGGCCAGGTCCTTTCTTTTTTCGCCGATTAAATAAGTTCCAACGTGAATTGCCTCTTCATCCTGGCCGGAATCGCGGCTGGCCCGGGTTGCCATCTCGAGGGCGAGCTTAGCGACCTCTTCCTCGGACCGGCCGGACCCGCGGTGGAGGTCCTCGATCACCCGGCGATATCGGTCGCGCGTGGCGAAATCCATCTCGGGATAGATGCCGGCGGGATCTTGCCGCAGCGTCTGCTCCACCCCGCAGAGCTTCTCGAAGCATTCCTTCCAATCGAGCAGGGCCAGATGCCGCAAGCTGTTAAAGGCGTTCCCAATAGATATTTGATCCTGGGTCTGGCGGTTTTTGTCGCGCAAGCTGAGCTCGTTCATGGATTTGTGGAAGGTGCGCGAAAGCCAGGCCTGCACCGGGGCCAGCGCGGCCCCTTCGTCATAAAGGTAATCAATCAGTTGCGCGGCGAAATAGGGGCTGGGGCGGGGTTGGGTTTCGGTCAGTTCCGCCAGGATCGAGAAGAGCTGGTTGGGATCTCGCCGGTTGGCGGTAATGAGCCGGTTCGCCCAGAAATCGGCGATCTCTCCTTCCCGCAGTTCCGACAGGGCTCGTTGGGCCAGCTGCTGGATGTTTTCGAGCAGGGCGGTGCGCAACATCTGGGGGACGGCCCAGAGTTCGCCGATCGAAAGCGGCCGCACCGACTGATAGGCCTGGATATAGGCCAGGATGTTCTCCTGGTCCAGGTGCAGGTCGGTGGAAGAGGCCAGTTCCCGCGCCAGGCCGTAGATGCGCGGCAGCCCCGAGTCGGGCCCGCCGGCGAGCGCCGGCAACTGCCGGTAAAAACGCCGGGGCAGGTTCAGCCGGACGTCGCGGGCGTTGCTCTCGAAGATATATTCGTTGTCCAGGAGCCATTCGCTGGTCGGCGGCGCGGATTGATGCACGCGATACGCTTCGGAGAGATCCAGGCATGCCTCGCGAAACCGCCGGAGGTCCTGAGCGAGACGCTGGAGCAATTTGGCGTCCCGGGGCGGTTTGGGGTCCACCTGATGCTCCGCGGCCAGACGCTCGGCATGGTCCTGCAACTGCGCCGGGTTGAGTGGCGTCCCCCCAAGGCTCCAGTCCTCTCCGGCCATACTCTCGCGACGGGGATGCAAAACAAAGACCGCCGGCGGGATCTCGCCGCTTGCCAGCAACAGGGCAAAGGGCAGATGCAGGGTTTCGATCGGCCCCTCGAGAATAATTACGGTTTCCCCGGAAACCAGCCAGCGCGCGTGATTTTCAAGCAACGCCCGCTCGACGCCGAACCTCGATCTCCGCATCCAGGCCGCGTTGGCCAGGATTCCTATGAACCCACCCGCCAGGACCGGGAGCAGGGACCCCGGAAAACGACTGAGCATCGGCGCCGGCCACGAAAGCCGCATCGAAACCGCTTCGGCCAGCGCCCCAGCCAGAATCATCGCCACCACCGCGCCCCAAACCAGGCGCCGGCGGAAGGGATCCCCGGTCTGGACCTTCCCCGCTACGCTCTTGCTCACCCACGCGACGCGGTTACCCTTCCGCTGCAATTTCCCGAAGGCTTCATGAGCTTCATCTCGTTTGGCGAAATAGCCGATGAGGATGCCTGTTTTCTTCATAGCCCTTAGACGAAGCATACCACAGATCTCACCGACGCCTCCGATTCGGCAGTGAGGGTACGCGCTCAGTCTTTAATGATTTCCTCATCGTCCTCCGTCGGTTCCAGAAGGATATTACCGTATTGGGGCAGCAATTCCGTTCGCGGGTGGGGTCGCGCAGGTGGTGGCGCGGGGGCCGCAAGGAGATAATCCTGCCGGAAGGGGCCCCCGATCCCAACGGTCTCCCAACCGCGGAAAGAGCTCTGGCTATCTCCCTGGCCTGAGGGTGCCAGTGACTCGATCTCATGGAGACCGGCGCCGTGGTTTCCCTATCCGACATCGCTGAGACCCTCAAATTGGACCTCTCCTATCTCGGTCACCTGACGAAGCTCACCTTGCTCGCCCCCGACATCAAGATAGCCATCCTGAACGGTACCTAAGCCAGCGCCGCAGGAGTTCCTCAACCTTTCCCTTAAGCTTAGCATTTCCCAGGATCTTGTCGGAGATTTTCGCGGCATTTTCCATGGGAGGGGAAATTCCGGCCGGCATTGGACCTATTTGAAAGGATAGCGGTTTCAGGTTCGGATCCCCTATCCTCCACCATTTTTCCCGTTAAGTTACAGGGATATTCCAAACCAGCTACTTTCCGTTCCTTGTTCTGGTTTAGCAAGTTTTGGTTTGCTCTGGAAGAAGGTTGGTAATACAATCACTCTTGTCCAAAATAGGAGCTAAGAAAACCGCCAAGGCGCCAAGACCGCCAAGAATCGCCAAGGAAATCCCGGTGTTTTTTTGCGGCGGGACTAAAAAACAGCTCCAGGGCTTTGGCCCCGACCTGCTTGGCGAACCGGCCGACGGGCGGGCAGGTTCAGCCTTCGTAGCCGAAGCTACTTCGGCGAAGTGGGCTTGGCGGCGGCGCGAAGCTGGACTGAGTTTGAAATAAAATCATGATTCTTGGCGTTCTTGGCGTCGGCGCTTTTCCGGTCCGTTTGTTTGGGACCGCACTGTTTGTAAGTCATTTCTCCGGGAGGAGGGGAGCCGAAATGAAAAGAGCTATTCTTGAATTCCATCTCTTCAGGAAAGCTCTGGTTTGTCTGGGTCTAATCATCATTTGCAGCCTGGGTCTTCTGCCTCAAGGCTCAATCAAGGCTGACGACAAGGCCCCGGCCGGCTCCTGCCCGAAACTGTCTCCCGAGGAAATCTACGCCCGCCTGAAGCAGGAGACCCGGTCCCATCAAACCTATACCGCTGTGTTTTATCACTCCACCGAGCGGGGCCCCAAGCATGAGATGTACGTTCATGGCCGGTTGAGCGGCAAGTATCTTCAGGCGCCGGCCATGTGGTGTGAAAAGAGGCTGGAGCTGGAGGCGAGCTTTCCGGAGCAGGCCGGACCCGGGCATCAGGAATGTTACACGGCCAAGGATGACATGAACCGGCTCCTGATGACCGGGGCCTACCGGATTCTTGGCGTGATCACCATGTTCCCGGAAGACCCGAAGGCCAGTTATTTAAACGGCGAGAACATGAAAAACACCGCGGTCTGGACCTGGTTCAAGAAGTGGGACCGGATGCGGGAAGGGGGCCAACTCACGGCCAGGTGTTCGGAGTATAAAGGCAAACCCACCTGGGTGCTTACGATTGTCAGGGGCACGAACCCGGACCCGCTCTATCATCACGATGAAGTGCGCATCTTCGTTGATCCGGACCTGTGGTTCCCGGTCCGGGTTGAGACCTATGTTCCCGATGATTCCAAGCCCGTGGTCATCTACGAGTTCGAGGAAGTGAAGCTGGACGTTGGGCTCACCGAAGCCGACATGACTTTTGAAGGCCTGGCCCCGGGCTGGAACCTCGTCCCGGTGCCGGGCGGACCTGCGCTCGAACGCCTGGTCCAGGAGGAGCCTAAGCTTCAGGAAACTCCCGGGCTGGAACCCGGGAGCTTTCTCGCTCTGCTCGACCGGGGTCTGGCCGCAACCAATGACTACACCACCGACCTGACCCTTGAACTCCGTTACCTCCGGCTGCGCCAGTATCGCCAGGATCAATTCCAATGTCTCAAGACCAACCGGGCCTTCTCCGCCGTCACCACCCACCTGGAAACAAACTACATGCTCATCAACAGCGGCGAAGGCTTCCGCACGGTTTACGATCCGGCCAGGGACAAGCTGATCCACGTGCTGCCGGCCGGGATGTATAGGGTAATGGGCGAGCAGACCTTCCCCCTAAACGATCCCCGGCTCTTCAGCGCGTTGGGCGATGACATCACGGATCTCAACTTCTTCGCCATCCGCGACGAGCTCAAACGGCGGTTGGACGAGGCCCGGGCAACGAAGATCGGATCAGCGGCCTATGGCGCGCTCAAAGGCCCCTGGCTTGAAGTCACGGGCCAGGACCTCGGCATTCCCGCCCAGCCCACGGTGATGCGGCTTATGGTGGACGAGAAGACCCGGCTCCCCTTGCGGCTCGAATACCGCGGCTACGATGACCCCAGGGGATACCTGACCATCCGGTTCTCCAACACCAAAATCAACACCGGCCTGAAGAGCGAGGACCTCGGGGAATAAGAATTGGATTCAGTGAATCCTTTCCATCTCCGATTGCCTCCGGCCCAGCAAAAAGCCGCTGACGATTATCAGCAGGACGCCGATGATGATCAGCGCGGAGGAGATGCTTTGGGGAGGCTTCAGGGAAAAGGCATAGAAGTATACCAGGATGGGCGCAATCTGAATGGGTATCTGCTGGACCGGGATGATGTTGCTGACCTGTCCGAACCTGAAGGCCTGCTGGATCTGGATGATGGCCATGAGGTTGGCCCCGATGAGAATAACGCAGGCCAGGATGAAAATGACAAGCTGGGCGGGGCTTCCCTTGGCGGCGAGGACCACGGCAATGACCGCCAGCATCGGGCTGACCCAGAAATTGGACAGGGCATAGAGGAACCCGTTGGAGAAGCCCATGATCACGCCTTTGCGGCTGGTGCTTCGGAGAGAAACCAGGTACATGATACCACATAAAAAAAACAGGCTCAGCGTGAAGATGGCGATCCGGGCGATAATGCCGGACACGGCGAGCGATTCCCGGACCACTTCCAGGCTGATGGACATTTCACTCAATCCCAGGAGCAGGATCCCGGCCGCCATCAGGAAGACTCCGGCATATTCGGAGCGGCTGAGCGTCTCTCCCATGAGCTTCACCGAACCGACGGCCAGCACGATCAATCCCGAAGCCATCAGCCCGGGAACCAGGGCCGGGCCGATCAGGTCCTGGGCGATGATAAACGTGGCGGCGCCCAATCCGACTTGCAGAAACAGCCCGAGGACCCAGAGGGGTTTTTTAATCAACTGGCGCATGAGGCCCTTTTTCCGGGCTTCCAGGGGCACCTCGTTAACCGCTTTCTTCTGGAGCATGACGCCGACGTTATTGACGACGCCGCAGATGATGGCGACGAAAACCCCGAGGACATAGTTTGCGCCCATTTTCCAAATCTCCATGCTCCGGCCCTTTCGGGTCCAGCCTCGACACGATAACATCTTGTTCTTGAGGCCACAAGAACATTGACACCCCCTTTCCCCTTTCATATAATGCGTTCGCCCGCGGGAACAACATCTCCCGGAAAGACAAGGTTTGGCATGACGGATAAACCTATCGGTGTCGGGTTGATCGGGTGCGGCAATATCGGCCAGATCCACGCCGCGTCGCTCGCGCACATTTGCGAGGACGGGGTCCCGATCCGGCCGGTGATTGCGGCGGACCCGGTGGAGGATAACCGCGAGGCCGTGGCCAGCAACTGGGCCTTTAAATGGTTGGTGGATGACGCGCATCAGGTCATCGTCCATCCGGAGGTGGACGTGGTCCTGGTCTGCACCCCGACGGCCACTCACCGGGACCTGATCTTCTCCGTGCTCGAGGCCGGCAAGCACCTGTACTCCGAGAAACCGCTGGCCCCCACCTTCAAGGCGGTGAAGGAAATCTGCCGCGCGGTCATGGCCTCTCCGATCATCGCCCAGGTCGGCTTCCAGATGCGCTGGAACGCCATGCATTCCCGGGTGAAGAAGCTCACGCAAAGCGGCGAGCTGGGCCGGCCCATGAGCTACCTGGCGCGGGATGACGAGTGCTGGCCGACCACCGAACACTCATCATTCGCCAGCAGTTGGCGCTCGCAGAGGAAATTCTCCGGCGGCGGCCCGCTGATCGAGCACTCCATTCACGCCGTGGACCTGGTCTCCTGGATGTTCGGACCCCCGGCCCGCGTCTCCGCGGCCACCCGCAGTATGCTCGGCTACGACGTCGAAGACGCCGCCGCCCTCACCCTGGAGCACGAATCAGGGGTGATCGGAAATATCCTGACCGTTTTCGGCGGCGTGGAAGGCCGGGAAGAGAGCCGCTTTGAAATATTTTTCGAGCGGGGCATCATCGAGATCACCTGGGGAGTAATGGTGGAGACGGAAGAAAATTCCTTCCGCCTCGAAATCGCCGGGGAGGGGCCCCGCAACCTCGACCCCGCCGAGATCCTCGCCGACCATCTCGCCGGCCTGGGGATCACTTCCAAGCCCTACTTCTGGAATGAGCTGGCTCACCGCTCCTTCTTTGATTCAATCCGGGCGGGAAGGCCCGCCTCCCCGGGATTTGCCGACGCGCTGATCGCCCACGCCGCCATCGAAGCCGCCTACCGGTCCGCCCAAGAGAAAAAAGTCGTGGCGGTCAAGGACCTGATCGGCGCCTGAGCAGGGACCGGAGTAAAAGCCGCCGATTACCCATCGGCAGGGCTTAAGGATTGTGGCGGCCCGGTGACCCGTTTTTGTTTGGGGCGAGGAGGACAGGCGCATGCAAAGGACAAATGGCAAGACCCGGGCCCGGCCCTTGGGTCTGGTCTTCCTGGTCATGAGTTTCACCTTGGCCGGATGCCGGTGGACCTCCACGTCCTGAGCCCGGTCCCGCCGGGCCGTCCCGCGCCGCCGCGCCCATTCACGAAATCCCCGCCATCCCCTCCAAAATCCGCTTCCTCGAACCCGGCCCCAAACCCGGCCCCGGCCCCAACATGTTTGGAAAAATGGTAGCGAGCAGCCGGGAACAAGTAGCCAGTAGTCAGGAGCAAGGAACGGGGAGCGGGGAAATCGGAACGCGGAACGGGGAAGGAGGAGCGGTCCGCGCGAAAAAATTTTGGCCTTGACCACTGGCGGCGGATTTAGGCCACGCAAGCCTTTTCCCGGAAAATTTTCCCCTGTTTTCGGCCCGGTCTCCAAACAAATCCGGGAGTTGGCCGCCCGTGGCCTGAATTTTGAGGCCCAGGACCCAGGCCGCGAAGACCCTGAACTGGACCACGGCTGGCCCAATCTCCGGCCTCCCGCGTCCCACCGTCCGGGCCACCCGCGTCCCAAAATCCGGGCCGCTCTGTCCCATAAATCAGGCCACGAAACGTCGCACCCAAATGACCGCTTTCGAGGCCCTTGTTGAGCATACCTATACACTTTTTTCCCCTCCTCTCCCCTGTTCAACCACAAACCACAAACCCCAAACCTCAAACCCCGAATTGCCCCCCTATAATATGTAAAAACGTCGCACCCCAACAGGTAAATTTTACCGATAATATCTGCTTGCGTTTGTAATGGAAACTTGTATAATGGCGGGGAAGAGGGGGGAAGAGAAGAGGAAGAGAAATGCAACCACCAAGACACCAAGGGGAGAAGAGGTTTGAGGTTTGGGGTTTGAGGTTTGGGGTTTGAAATTTCGGCGGGGAGCGATTTGGAGTGCGCGCGGTTGCACCGCTGCCAGCGGCTTGCCGCCTTGGAGTGCGTGCGGCTTGCCGCTCTAGATCGGCAAGCTTGCTTGCCGGTCCCCGGAACAAGCTCTTCGATCCATCCGGGAGCAAGCTCCCGGAACCAAAGCGCAAGCAAGCTTGCGCAATCCAAAGCGCCGGCGCGCCTTCGAGGTGAGGCGGCATGGAACGGCTTTTATCGGGAGCGGGAGGTAGGAATTAAACTAACAAGTCAGGGTCTGACCCCCTGCCCCGGTGTGTCAACCTGATCGGCGATTATGTCTTCGGCCCTGAAAGGGCCCAAATAAGATAGCCCAGGGTTGGCCGTCCCCGGCCTACCCTGGGATACCGGAGTCTAATATCCTTTCCAGCCCTGAAAGGGCGAAATAAACGAGGCCAATGATATCGGAGATGAAATGGAACAGCCCGTCAATTCCGAAATACAACACGAGACCAGCGCAATCCTTTTTCCCGCAATGCGGCGGGATGCGGGCAACCGGCGCCAATGAAAGCGCGGTCGTGCCCGCGCACTCCAAAGCGCCGGCCCGCCTTCGAGGTGAGGCGGCATGGAACGGCTTTTATCGGGAGCGGGAGGTAGGAATTAAACTAACAAGTCAGGGTCTGACCCCCTGCCCGTTTGTATGTATTGGACGCCAATTGGCTTTAGTGCAGGGGGTCAACTATCAGCAGTCGGCTGTTATACATGGGTCCAAGATTAGGAGATTATAAGATGTCTAAGGTAGATGATATCCTAGATTATTTACAAAGATTGTTATTCTTTCCATTTGCCGGCCTGGCTTTATATTTTTATTTCAAATACTTATTCACAATACTAGGTAACCTATTTATATTAATGATTATTCTGCTAGCGGCTGCTATCCTCTTGCATTGCATTACAAATAGAATAAGTAAAATAGGCGATAAATATTACTATTTGTCATTTATAACCTGGAGAATGCTTGATCCTTACAGCATAAAGAAGGCTACGGCCATTTCAAACAGGCTGGCATTAATCAGATATAAAAATGGATGGTTTCCTTTCGGTTTTTATCAAGTTGGGATACTTAGGGATCGAGCAATACTGGCAGAATTGGTCAGGAACGTTAACAAAGGAAGCAAAAAAGCTTCTCTAAAGGCAGAAAAGGAGCAAATTGGCAATGAAAATATTATTAAAAATTCTGTCAAGGCCTTTTTTTTTCAAATACGTCATCATTGCCATGGAAATATTTATGTTAATATGGATTTATTTAATGCTATTTAATGATAATTTCCGTGATCCGCCGGCAATTATTCGCTATTTATTCGCAATTGCACTATTTATACTTACAATTGCCGGTGTTAAAAGATTTTATAAAACCGCCGTGGTCATGTTAAAGGACAGCAAGGTTTATATTAAGAATTCATGGTCATGGAAAGCCTTTAATAAGGATGAAATTAAAGTCATCAAGAAAAAAGAATGGCTTGTTACAATTAGAATTAGAGATTTAAATGACTATTATATATTTGATTTTAATGAAGATGACCATTCAATCATCGAAATATTGTCTGAAAAATAGGATGATAAAACAATGAAAAAAGTATAACAACAAACATGCAACATTACAGTCGAATCCATCATCGCATGATTTAATATTCTATATAGCTACTTGTTGTAATTAAAAGTTAATTTTTATACACTTCGCTCGGTGTTGTACCAGTCGGCCCACTTCGAGATTACCGCTCGCGCTTGGTCCAGGGAATCAATATTATTTAACCACGCGCATTTTGTAGCCGAGGGCCTGGTGGGATATCGTACCAGTCGCTTCAATTGCCGACATCTTGAAAGGAAGGAGCAGAGCAGGATATTGACGCGTTTCAGTGCAGGTCTTGGAATCGCCGTACATCTCAAGCATCAGCCATGCCGTGGGCAATACGATTGATTCCATGGACATCTATGGCGTCAACTTTGGAGTGACGGTATCTTTCAAATATGGGAGCACTGAATATGAAGCCACTATCATTGAAGGCTCCACCACTCACTTCAAGGTTGACGTGCCCGGCGGGCTTGACGGCTCCACCTTGCCCTGGTCAGTTATAGTGTATAATCAAGGATTGAGTTCCGAAGACTCTCAAGTTGCGGACCATAATTCCACCATGACTTTGTATATCTATGACGGAGACACGGGCGGAGCGATGATGGAGGACATTGGCGATCAGTTGGCCTTGCTTGCGCTTGATTCCGACACTTTGGGACTGGGCCATACCGGGACGGGACGGGGCATGTTCTCGCTGGAGGCCGATGCGGGGATGGCCCTGGAGGTCCGGGTGCAGCTCTTGGACTATTACGGCGATACAGTGTCCGGCACTCCTTCCCTGGGCCTGATCGCGCCAGACGGGACTGAACTCAGTCCAAGCTCCGAGAGCTACGGCAGCGGTCTTCTCATCAGCGCGTTTGACGGCGACACCTCACTCCCCGCGACCGGCGCCTATACCCTTGTGGCCTCGGCAACGCCGGAGTCCTACTTCAGCATCTCGGTTTTCGATCACACTGACCTGATGGGCGGTGACGGCCTCTCCGTCGTTTCCGGCAATAACCAGGTCATAGACCCCCGGACCCAGAGCGAAACCGACCCCATGGTGGTCCAGGTCATGGCCGGAGCTACGGCGGTCGAGGAGGCTGGCATCCCCGTCGTGTTCGAGTCCGATGAAACCGTGCTGTTAACTGACGCCAACGGCCAGGCCTCCCTCACCGTGCCCGTGGCCGAGCCCGGAGAATATGTGACTCACCTGGCCCACCTCGCCGGCGTTGGCGCCGGTTACGTCCAGTTCTCCGCCTACAGCGAGGACGTGCAAGAGGTTGAAGGGGACTCGATTCAAGGCATATTTCATCTTGATTTCGGGGCCAATCCGGTTGACGGCGTGGCTGGAGGAACGATATCAATCCCGCTTAAGGCCCGCAATAATATCTATGGCCTTGCCCCCGACGGCTCCACGGTCATGGTCACCATTGCGGAAGATAATCCCGGCTACTTTGACGGCGGCCTCAAATACAAGTTATTCACCCTGAACGCCAGCGGGTCCACGGTGGTTACAATTAATGTCGGCGACTCCATTGATTGCGATGGTTGCCGCGCCGAAGCCGTCCAGAGAAAAACCGAGGACCCCTTCAAATCCATGGCCAATATCTATGAGCTTCGCGCCGTGGCCTATACTCCCGACGGCGATACGGTCAGCGACATCTTTGAAAAGGCCAGGGCCTTCGCCGGTGAGCCGGCCGCGCTATCTATAATTAATAAAGAAGCCCTCGTTGAATGTTATTATGGCTATGCCTTTATTGGATTGCCGGCTGGCAATTGGCTTTGCTGGACCCCTCAACCCGATTCGATTGTGGTGGTTGAAGATGTTTACGGCAACCCGGTTGCCAATCAAAAAGTCAATATATCCAGCAATTACTCAACCCTTAATGATTTAAATATTATTTACAGTAGCGGGATCATTCATCCGACCATTTATGATGATTCTTTAAACTGGCAATCCGATATTTCGTTGTCAACGGACACAAGTGGCTTTGTGTTCTTCATTTGGGTCATGTACGATATCCCTGAAGAGATCAACACGCTTGACGTAGTCGCGGATGGCTATCCATCGCTTGAGGACTCCTGCACCCTGACCGGCATGGATTTTACCGGGTGGTGGTCAACTGGCAGTGTCACAATTTTGCGGGGCGTTTTTAACGAAAGCAACCCGTGGAGAATGAGCGACACTACTCAAGGCCAAGAAGTCTGGCGTGTTATTCCATATCCTTATCCGGTGCGCCTGTTTAAAATGGTAAGCGTGAGTGAAGGCAATTCAATTTGGCTTAAAGCCGAGCCATTCTCGGATGAGCATTACAGCTTGAAGCTTAAAAACTATTATGGTACGGGAAGAGTGGCCGCGGATCCTTGGGATATTGGGTTGCCTGAAACCGGTTCATCCGTTACGGTCGCCTTCTCGTCAACAACCGATCAGGCGATGGCTTACTGGGCGCCGGGATATTCAGGCAACTATTCCAGATTATATTATCAATTATTTAAAGATGCGCAGATGATAATTAACACTTATTATTCATTCAATAAAAATGGGGATACCCTTATTTCGGCGCAAGTCATATCCAAGGACGGGTCTTCCCGCTCACTAGAAGATGGTGGAATAGCGCTGACCTCGGAGCAGGAAATAAAAGTATCCCTCCATAACACGCTCGATCTTGACTGGTGGCTCAAGGTCGAGAGCGAGCCGTTCGGCAATGGCGCGGACGCATTTGACTGGACGCAGATCCAGGATTATGAAACCAGCGGCTCTTACAAGTATTTCCTGGTTCCGGCGCAGACAGACCGCATTGTGGATTTGATATTCCGGGAGGACGCCAGCGGCGCCGACGTCAAATTGAGCGCCGTCTATTCCCGCACCCTCTGGACCGAGCGCAACGAACCATATGGCCCGCCCGATGAAGATAATGAAGACATTCCGTTTGAGGAGCTTGAGTTCCGGGTTGGGTCGGTGAAGATAAAGCAGATTGATGTGATGCGTGACGTATGGGCTTCCGGTGTACGAGAGATTGACCTTTACAACGGACTGGGCGCAAAGGACGTTCCTGATCCGGAATGGATCAGGCATGCCAGGGAAATAATGCCGACCCATGAGCACTATGGAGATTCTATTACCGCTCCCACCGCAGTCCTTAAAGGCGAGAAACTAAGCTTCAAGGTCGAGTATGAATGCTCCGGCCTTGATTCCTTTGACCTTGGCGCTGTCTGTGACGGCACCACGTCATCCAACTCCTGTCCTTATGGAGATGTGGCATCACAATCAATTAATTGTGGCATTCTAAGTCAACTTTATCCCTATGAAGTCCTGTACTCTGATACTTCGGTCAGTACAGTCATGGCCTCAATGAACCATTACAAATGGCAGGTTAGCGATATAGATTACGGCAATACCAGCTTGACTGGCAATACAATTGAAATTGAAGAAACGTATCATCGTATATATTCACTACATGAACACCCCTTGGATTATTCTTTGGATACTTTCATTGATTGGTTGGTGCCTCTTGAATTGTCTTTTTCCCTGCTTGACGCTTGCGATTCTGATTACAGCACTCCCGATGGCATCAGAGCCTGTATCACCAAGGGTGCATTTAATTCCTGGTGGATGGTCTCGGATTCATTGTATTTCAGTAAAAGCCCCAGACAACTGGATTATGGTGCTACCAAACTACCTACTGATACAGTCAAATATTCAGATTTCACGCGAGCACCATATTTATTCAGTTATTTCAGGTTTGATCTAACAAATTTTATCGTTGATTTAACTTACCCATCTCAATCGGCCATTGGTGCGGATTGCAAGGAATATAACTCAATAACTAATTTCATGCTTAAATCGATTGGAGTTGATATGAATTCAAGGCACTTTGACACTTACCATAGTGATGATTTTGTATTTAGCGGCGTCATTTCTCCTGATTCGATAGTAGATACGTCATTTGTTGAGCATTACGTTAATGAATATCCCGCGGGTAGTTACGACACAAGGTATGTCTATGACGCAATGCTTAAATATAAAGACGGAGAAGACTATTATTATTTTATCGGAAACTTTAGTGAAAGGCAGTACGCCGATATAATGGGTGTTAATGTTGAATCCATATGGCAAAACCTTCCTGTAATTTATGGTCGTGTTTATTAGAGGGGCACATCGCAATGAAAATAAAGAATAAGATCATTAAGAAGACGATAATAGTTACATTCTATGCAATCGGGCTATTATTTAGTATAATACTTATATTATTAATCTATTTGACAATCAATTGTATGCATTTCAAAAAGGATGTGGTAAATATAGAAGCTCAATTAAAAGCGATTAATATTAGTTATAGAAAAAGTGACTTTGGACTCGGTATAATTTGGAATTCGGCGTATTATAGCTTTCAGTTTGGAGATTACCAAATTAACCTTGACCTTGGAAATTATCCATTATTCACAAAATATCAGGATCTGTACGTGCCATTAGTGGACTGCGAAAGAGTATTTTACAAGTATAAAAAAAGAAAACGGCTAGCTGATATTAAGCTAGGTGATAAGAATTGCGCTTTTAAAATTGATGATGACGACCCTGAGCCCCGAAGCGTACAAATATATTTCGGAAGAGGAAATACGGCCATTAAATGTAAAATGTGGGGACCAAAAGGAGTAGATATAACCACCACGAAGGAATATGATGAAATGCTCAAGTTATTGACCCAAATAGATAATTCCATAAAGTAAAGGCCTATGCAAAGTGACAGGTTGATTGTTTGCAGTTCTGGTGATGACTCGGGAAGGCAATAAAATGCTTCGTATGTAGTGTACCCCCTGTTTTTGGACACTTCTCGCCGCTAATTTATCGTATTCTTGGCGAACCTCCTTCGGGGTTTTATAGCCCCGGAAATTGGGGAAATTGGGGACAGCCACCATTTAGATTCGTAACCTATTGATAATTAAAGTTATTATCAATACCATATTGCAAGTGCATGATGCTCTGATATTCATGAATTATATCAATAAGTTGCCATCCGAAAAGGTGGCTGTCCCCAATTCAGGCCCGTCATTTATGGCGGGTGTCGGGGGGGCGGCGGGGAGGAGGGAGGGCGTTTTAACGTCCTTTTCTTGTTTTGGCTTGAGCCGCCGGATAAATGCTTTTTTTACGAGAACCCGGTTGAAACGGGGTCGGAGCACAGGTTATCAACCTGTTCTACTACCCGCGCTAAAGCACGGGCCTGGCCCCAGACGAAAGGCCGGTAAACCGGCCTTAGGCTGTTTTCGCGCGCCGGCAAAAAATCGGAATGCCTCCCGGCGCCCTGGCCTTGGATTTTGAGCCGCCGGTTATTTTTTCCAGGTCCCCTTGCTTTCGGCCCGTTTTTTGAGGTTTTCCATCCATCCCTTGCTGCTCATCTTGGCGAACCAATCCTCGACGGCTTTGGGGATGCTTGAGCTGACGGCCAGGCGCAGCGAATAGTTCATGATGGTCTTCTTGCCGTCATCCGCGGGGTAGAGCGCATAATAGGAATCGGCCATTGTCAAATCGTTTTCCATGCCCTCGATCAGGTCATTCTTGATGAACAGGATGTCCGGGTGAAAGACGCGGTGGATGTTGAACTGAAATACCATGAACAGCACCGTGACCTCGTAATGAACGTCAACTTGGTCCTTGCCCCTGTTCATGACCTCGCTCACGTCCATCCCGGGGATCCATTCGCGGTCTTTTTCCGGCTCGCTCAGCACCTTCCAGACCTCCTCGGGAGGGACGGCGATGATGCGGTAGGTCCGGAGCCGATGGCATAAATTGCCCTTGGCGTCCTTGAATTCCTCCACCTTCATCACCAATTCGCCCTTTTCCAGGACGGCCCGGTCCTCCGGCGAAAGGTCGAGCGGCGGCTTTTCAACTCCGCGCAGGGGCGGCGGCGCCAGGATGCAAAGCGCCAGCGCGATCATTATCCGCCAGAAGAATTTCAAGACAGGATTAACAGGATCAACCGGATTTTCAGAATACGGCTCCTGTTTTTTCATCCGGTAAATCCTGTTAATCCTGTCTGATAAAATCTTCATGATTTCAAGGCGCCGCCTCGCGGCATGAATGGCCGTTTGGAAAATAAAAAGTCCGCGGAGTCAAGCTGCCTGATCCTTGCGCCCGATCAGCCGGGGGTAATCGCGGGTGAAGGTCATGCTGAAGCAGTAGTAGCAATAGAGCCCTAACGTGGGCGGGTCCACGCCCATTCGGGGGAACCCCAGGTCCTTATAAAAATCGTATTGGTCCAACAACTCATGGAGACCAAGCCCCAGACGAAGATACCACTCGGTGGATGGAGGATCGCCGGGATTGAAACCGCCCGCGATCGGCACCGCGGTCCAGACCGTAAACCAGGGGAGAATCCCCCGCTCGATTAAGTACTCGAATCCCTCGAGGTATGACTTGAGCGCCTGCTCCTGCGAAAGGAATCCAGGCCGGGGCGCACACTCGAACCCGCCCACGAAACCGGTGCCCACTCTGCCGCGGCCGAAGATGGCGACGGCCTTTTCCAGCCGCTTGATCCATTCGGCCCGGCCAATGGCCTTGGTCTTGCCGGGTAACAGCTCGGGCCAGAGACTCTCGTTCCAGACCTCGATATTATATATGATCGTGGTGGCGCCGAGCGCTTTCAGGTCCTTCATGTCTTCCTCATCGAAGGCCTGCGAAAAGATCTGGATCTCCTCGGGCGGGGCGATGCGCTTGAGGATGGCCTCCAGGCATTTCTTGTAATGGACGGCCTCTTTCTTGAGGTCGTAGAGGGCGCCGCCGCAGAGTTTCAGGTCCTTGAGGTTTATGTCCTGACAGGCATACTCGACGGCCTGGGCGATCATCTCAGGATCCGGGACCGGTTTCATCAGGTTGGCCTTCACTCCCGCGTCCATGGCAAAGGCCAGGATGCAGTATTTGCAGGCCTCGCCGTTTTTATAGTAGGCGCAAAATTCCAGGGGATTTACCATGAGGCAGTAAGGGCCCCGCTGCAGCAGCAGGGCCGCGCATTGCTCTCCGTCATCGGTTTGCTTGTCGGTGTAGGACGCCCGTTTGGCGAACCAGATCTCTCCGAAATTCTGGCCGCCGCCATCAAGGTATAATTTTCCGTCCTGCTTCTTGATTTCATAGGGGCTGGTCGGGTCAATCTTGATGTCAACCGAAACATTAGTCCCTTTGAAATGGAACATGCTGGGAGTGGGCTTTTTCTGGCCCGCCAAGCCCTGCAGCTTGGTTGAGATCCCGGTGATGCTGGCGTAATCGCCGGCATCTATCAGGTCCTGTGTTTCCCTGATGCCCCGCCGCAGCATGTCGGCATGGAGGATTATCTCCCTGGGGGTGTCGGAAAAGTCATGGAGAAGCTTTTCAAGATATTTCATGGCAGAGCCTCCTTATGCTCGGTGGTCCCTGAACCACTCTTCTCTAAAATAGCCGCTAAGAAAAACGCCAAGGCGCAAAGACCGTCAAGGATCGCCAATCAAAACCTGGTGTTTCTTCGCGCCGGGACTTAAAGAAGCTCCATGGCTTTGGCCCCGACCTGCTTGGCGAACCGGCCGGCGGGAGCGCCAAGAAAAAATCTTTTGCCAGGAGCCGGCCTTGGTTTGATTTAAAATCATGATTCTTGGCGTTCTTGGCGCCTTGGCGGTTTTCCGGTCTATTCATTTTGGACAGCACCATCACTTAACCTACTTGAGCAAGGTGGCCAGCACCTTGGCCCAGACCGCGGGATTATGGAGGGACGTGTAAACCGGCGGGACTTTCTTGTCCACATTGAAGAGCGAATACACGGCCATCTGGGCGCATCTGACCGATGACTCGACCAGCATGACGCACTCGTCGCTCTCCACGAACTGCCCCATGAAGGCCAGGTTGGTGGAGCCATCGGGCACCACCGGTGGCCGGTCGCTTCTTTTCCGGGGCAGGAAGTGGCTCATTTCGTAGGGCATCATGCTGGGGATGCAGGTCGAGGTCTCGAGGATGTGGGGCAGCTCTTTTTCGAACCCGAAGTGGTGGCAGACCTCGGTCAACAGGTCGCGGCCACTGCATTCGGTCATCTCGATGTTCACGTAGTTTCCCGGCTGGTCCGGGATGAGCCCGCATCCGGCCCAAAGATACAGGTCCTCGGGCTGGCCGAGAAAGTGCGGGTGGTGCGGCACGAGGACTGACATGTGCCAGTTGGAGTCCCGGAAGGTGACCATGTCCGCCTGGCCCGGCTTGTTGCCGGTGAATTGCTCGTAGAGTTTGAGGAACGTCGGGTCCCGGCTGTTGACAATAAAGGTTATCCATTTTGATTGATCTATGTGGCTGTTGAAAGCGGACGGGTCTCCCAGGCCCGGCCGCTTTTGGGCGAGGTTTTCCCACAGGGTCCAGGACCCGTCCAGCTTCCTGGTTTCCAGGGCCGGGGGCTCGGTCATGGAGCCGCGCCGCGAGTCCGCGGTCATCGAGCCGTTGGTGATGAACACGAAGTCGCCCTCGTCAAGGGCGATCTCCTTGTCCTCTCCGTTCCGGACGTAGTGGATCCGTTCCACGGTCAGCTCATCCGGGGACGGCTTGAAATCCAGGTCCGTGACCTTGCAGCCCATCTCGAAGCTGACGCCCCGATCGCCGAGCCATTTCTGCATCGGCCGGACCATGCAGTCGTAATTGTGGTACGGGGTCACAACCTCTGCCTGGCCCGAGGCCATGCGGTGGAAACCATGCATGAAGCGCCGCATGTAGCGCTTCATTTCCACGAGGTCGTTCCAGTACTCGATCGCGAACATCGAGTTGAATACCTTCCAGAAATTGGTCTCGAAGAACGGGGGCTCGAACCAGGAGTCAATCCGGCGGTTTTCGATCCGGCTCTCGGGAATGAAGAGGAGCTGGAGAAACTTGAGCCGCTGCCCCCAGGTCAGGCCCATGGTGGCCACGTGGTCCACGTTCCGGTCCTTGTCAATCAGCCGGGACCGCGCGTTCTTCTTGTGCGTCCGGTTATATTCAAAGATCTCGTCCTTCACCGACACATCCGGGTCGGTCAGCGAAGGAACGGCGGACAGGACGTCCCACATGCACTGGTAGGCCTCGATATTGAATTTCCAATCCGCGCGGCTGACGTAATATTTGTCGGGCGTGAGGCCGCCTTCCAGCGCCCCGCCCAGCACGTCCAGCACCTCGAAGATATGGACGTTCTTTCCCGCCAGGCCGCCGTCCCGGATGGCGAAGACGGCGGCCGAAAGCCCGGCCATCCCTCCGCCCACCACGTAAAGTTGCGACTTGCCCGTCACGGCCGGGCGTTTGTTCCCGATTCCTTTCGCGCTCATTTTCATTATCCCCCTTTTTGAGCGGCGCAGCCCTTGGCTGCCGTTCCAGTTTTATCAGTAATACTGCAGCACCCGGTTATACGCGAGCCAAACGCCCAGGATCACCACGGGAATCAACAGAATATATATGACTGCCGCGGTAAGGTGAATCTTTTGGGTCTCCCTTTCGAGAACGTCTTCCGAAGCCCGGCCCTCCCGAAGCCGGCTGCGGCGAATCACCCTCAGGATGCAGGTAAGGCCCAGCATAAAAGCGATGGAAGCAAACGATATTTTTACGAGATGATATGTTGTGATTGCGTTGACCTGTGTCGCCATGGCGATTCCCGTGGCGACTACGCCCAGGGCGATGGGCCCCTCGAGTAATAAGTCTATCCATAAATGAAATCGAATGGCGCCGTGATGAAGGTCCCGGTGCCAAAGAGGAAGCAGTTCCATCACGGTTTCAGTGGCGATGACGCCGATCAGCGCCGACACGAACGCGAGATGAAGCACGGCCACGATATTCACCGCCGGTATTGGTCCCATGACTAATCCTCTTGTTTTTGTTTGAAATCATGCGGGACCCGCCTTTTAAGACTTCCGGCCCCCCCCCCAGACCTTTTATTCCTCCAATAACCCGCTCCCGTGACCGCCTCAGCAAAGATTTCGATCGCCTCCATTGCCGGGACTGAGTCCCGCGACATGAAGGGCAAGCGATGATAATAAATCTTTGAGTTGCTGCCGGAAAGCCGGAGAGAATGACAAAGGGTCTTCTCCAAAGATTGCTTTGACCGAATCTTTCTCCTGAAAAAAAATTCTCAAGGCCCCTTGGAGGCTGAACAACACCAGCGCCGGGGCAAAGTTGGTGGCAAATCCCTTGATCCTGTTTTTCTTGACGAAGCCCAGGCCGATGTTGAGGATCGGGAGAAAAAGCTCCTCGCCGATCTCGGCGTTGATCCCTTCCAGGGTGCGGTGCTGGAGCAGGCGGGCATAGTTGGGATTATCCGCGAAGATATCAACCAGCTTGCCCACGATATTTCTTATGCCGCCCTCCAAATCACCGGCGGGGAGATCCAGCAGGCCTTGGGTCAGCTCCGTGATCCGCGTCATCACGTGGTAGATGACCGCGTAACACAACTCGTCCTTCGAGCCCCAGTAATAATGGATGGTGGCGATGTTGACACCCGCCCGCCCGGCGATCTCCCGGGTGGTCGCCGCCTTGAATCCCCGCTCGGCGAAGATGTCTTCCGCGGCCCGGAGGATCCGGCCGGGAGGCGATGCCGGATCACTAAGCGCCGTCTCCAGCCTCTTCAAGGGCACATGGTCAATCATGAGAGGATTTTTTTTCAACCCCGACTCCGATTAATTCCAACGTTCAGCGGATTTTAAATCAGATGATTTAATCAAAAGATTAAATCATCTGATTGGAAATGTCAAGAAAAAAATGCCGCAATCGGAGAATTTTTATAATGCATGGTAATCGTTGGAGTTTTTGAGAATGTTTGGGAAATAATGTGGGAGGCCGGCTCCGCCGGGCGACCACGCGCCTGGAAAAGTGGAAGAGTCGCCAGCCGGAGGCTTCCTCCCACCCTGAGAGGCATTTTCATGAGCCTCTTGCAAAATGTAGCGCCGCCATCTTGGCGGCAAAAACAGGCACCAGTAATATTAGGGGGTTACGTTGCCGGCAAGATGCCGGCGCTACCCCCCGGAATCTTTTTGCAAGAGGCTCTCATGATTCCAGGGCGTCGCCAAGCGGCATGAGCAACTGCTCAGAAAATAATTGGTGGCGGGGACACTCTTGTCCCCGGCCTTGGGGCCGACAAGAGTGTCGGGACCACTATTCGCATGATCTCAGGCCCCGGCTTCGCGCCGTTTTTTACTCATCCTTTCAGGCCGTGCTAGAATCGGGGGGTCGGATCAGCGGGCGGCGAAAAAATGAATGAGGGAGGGAAGCCATGATGAGGAGCATGATGGTATTGGCGGCGGCGATGCTTTGCCTGGGCGCGGCAACGGCGCGGGCCCAGGACTTGTGCGGGGAGCCGGTGGCCACGGAGTCGGGGCTGGTGCGGGGCGCGGCGGAGGCGGACAGCGCGACGTGCGTCTGGCGCGGCATCCCCTTTGCGGCGGCGCCGGTGGGCGAGCTGCGCTGGCGCTCGCCAAGGCCGCACCCGGCGTGGTCCGGCGTGCGCGGTGCCACCAAATGGGGCGCGCGCTGCATGCAAAAGGGGATCATGGAGTTGGTGAACGCGGACCCGTCCAAGCGCATGTCGGAGGACTGCCTGTTCCTGAACGTCTGGCGTCCGGCCAAGTCGGGCAGCTTCCCGGTCATGGTCTGGATCCACGGCGGCGGCTACGTCGGCGGGACCGGCAACTCCGAGTTCTACTGGGGAGACCGCCTGGCCGAGACCGGCGACGTGGTGGTGGTGACCTTCAACTACCGGCTCGACCTGTTCGGGTTTTTCGCGCTGCCGGCGCTCAAGGATGAGGACCCTAACGGCGCCGCCGGCGGACAGGGCAGCCTCGACCAGGTCGCGGCCATCAAGTGGGTCCATGACAACATCCGGAACTTCGGCGGCGACCCGGACAACGTCACCATCTTCGGCGAGTCGGCCGGCGGCGCCAGCATCTGCACCATGGTGGCCACGCCGCTCACCAGGGGCCTGTTCCATCGCGCCATCATGGAGAGCGGGGGCTGCGACGACGGCCCGCCGCTGGAAAAGGGCTACGCATCCGCGCAAGCGGGCGCGCAAAAGGTCGGCTGCGACCCTGCTGACCTGGCCTGCTTGAGGCGGATACCGGCCAAGGTCCTGCTGGACCAGGCGGCCGCGGACATGATGGACGGCATGAGCCGGCCCTGTGCCGACGGCTGGCTGCTCCAGGACACGGCGCTCAACATGATCCGGTCCGGCGATTACAGCCGGGTGCCGTTCATGGCCGGGTACAACCACGACGAGGGCGCGGCGCTCTTGAAGCTGGTCCGGTCGTTCGACCGCGTCAAGCCGGCTCAATACGAGGAGCGGCTCGTGCAGATGGGGCTCAGCCCGGAAGACGCCGCCGAGCTGGCCCGGCTCTATCCGTTAGCTGAGTTCGACAACCGGCCGGTCCTGGCCTATGGCCGGATGTTCGGGCTCGACACCTTCTTTGGCTGCGGCACCTATGACGGCCTGATGGAGACCACGGCGCGCCAGTCCAACGTGTACTTCTACCGCTTTGACTACGCCGACTTCAGGTTCACCAGGTACGCGGGCGTGGCCCATGCCATGGAGATGCCCTACGTCTTCAACAGCACCGACCGGGCGCCGGTGTCGCCGCTGTATAGCAAGCAGCAGCGGGAGCGGGCAAAGGAGATGGTGAGAGTGGTGCAGGGTTACTGGCTGAATTTCGCCCGCACCGGCGACCCCAACGGCCCGGGCCTGCCCGAGTGGCCGGCGTTCACCACCGATGACCAGCGGGTGCAGGCGCTGGACAAGGTCACGCGGCCCGAACCGATCACGCCTCTCCCGGAGCGCTGCGCGTTCTGGAGCGAACTGGAAAAGAAGGGGAAAATGCCCGGGTTGGGGGACGTATTGAAATAACAGAGGGGCGGTGGTGTCCCGCCCCTGGTTGGTCGCGATAAAGAGAATCGCGAAAGGCCATGTTCTTTGGCTGACCTGTTCCGCTGCCCTCTCTGATAAATATAGTACTCTAAATTTTTTTAATTTGCAAACAGTGCTGTCCAAAATAAACGGACCGGAGAACCGCCAAGACGCCAAGAGCGCCAAGGATTATTTTTCAACACGATTTTAAGAGGGCTTGGTCGCGAATGTTTCTTGCTTGGCGCTCCCGTCGGCCGGTCCGCCAAGCCGGTTGGGGCCAACGCTCCGGAGCTGTTTTTTTGGGGGCTGCAAAGAAACATCATTATTTACTTGGCGATCCTTGGCGCTCTTGGCGTCTTGGCGGTTTTCTTACGGCCTATTTTGGACAAGAGAGATTTGCAAGCAAAAAAATAAAGGGGAAGTCCAGGTCCGCGGGGGTAAACTGATGAGCAGAGTAAAAAAGGCGGCGGCCGTTGTGCTGGTGGGTCTTTCGGTTTCCGCGGCCGGACTGGCCGGGGTCTGGGCCGAGAAGGGCGTGAGGGGGCCCGCGCCGGGGCTCACGGTCTCGGGCGGCGGCGCGCGGGCACAGGATTGGACGCGCGGGTTCGGGGCCATGTACGAGGAACTGCTCGCGAACCTCATCATGCCCAACAAATTTTTCTCCACGCGCCACGCGCAGCCCGGCCCGGCCTGGCCCGACGACGTTTACCTGTGGGACACGGCGTTCGTGGCCGAGGTCTGGCGGCTGTGGGACGTGGACACGGCCCAGGAGATCACGCGCGCGGTGCTGGACCACGCCAAGCGCGGCCGGCTCCAGCATGCGGTGGGCGCGGATGAGTATTACCAGGACACGCAGCCGCCGGTCATGGCCTGGGCCGTGCGGCGGCTGTATCTGGCGGGCCATGACCGCGCCTATCTCGCCTACGCTTACCCCATCCTCAAGGACTACAACCGCTGGCTCTACGATAACCGCAGGCTCTCCGGCGGACTCTTCTTCTGGGTCCATCCCTACGAGTCGGGCATGGACAACTCGCCGCGCTTCGCCAACCAAAACGTCAGCCGCACCGCCGACATGAAGAACCTGGCCGCCATTGACCTCTCATCCTACATGGCCCTGCAGAACGCTGCCCTCGCCGCCATGGCGCGGGAGCTTGCGATGCCCCGGGACGAGGAGCTTTTCACGGCGCGGGCGGAGGAGCTGAAAAAGCTCATTAACGATAATTTATGGGACGAGGCGGACGGCCTGTATTACGACCGCGACGTAAAGGCCGGCAAGCTGATCCGGGTTAAGAGCGTGGCCTCGCTCCTGCCGCTGTTCTGCGCGGTGCCGGACGCGGCGCGGGCGAAGAGGTTGCGCGGCCATATCATGGACCCGGCCGAGTTCAACACGCCCCTGCCGCTGCCGTCGGTCGCGCGCAACGACCCGGCGTTCGGCAAGGACATGTGGCGCGGACCGGTCTGGATCAATACCGCGTACATGATCGTGCTCGGACTGGAAGAGTACGGCTATCGCGACGAGGCCGCGGACATCGCTTTCCGCATCGTGGACAACGTGTATCGCAATTACCGGCTCACCGGCGAGTTTTACGAGTACTACGACCCGGACCATGACGGCGTCTCGGAGCTGGGCCGCAAGAACAGCCTCTACAAAATCCTCACCCACAACGACAAGCCCAAGCCCCACTTCGTGGGCTGGGACGGGCTCGTCAATAACCTCGTGATCGAGCGCCTCATGGGCTGCCCCGCCGGCGGCGGGCCGTGCGCGCCCAACTTCCCGCCCGCGGCCGGGGCCATGGCGTTCGAGCTCGGGTTGCCGGGCCGGACGGAAAAAATCCGCCTCGAGATCCGCTAGGGCGGCGCTTGGCCGCTCCGGATTTAAATTGTCAATTGACAACTTTAAACTAACCGGCTACCATGGATATTAATTGGATCGGACCGGGAGGACTCTAAGATGGCCAAGGAATACATGTCGGTGCGGGAGCTGGCGGCCGAGGCCGGGGTGAGCGTGCAGGCGGTGTACAAGTGGATCGAGAAGGGGGAGTTGAAGGCGGAGGTGGCGCAACTCTCGAAGTTTGAGAAGAGGTATCACATCACCCGCAACGCCGCCGAGCGTTTCCTGCGCTCGCAGCATCGTTTGTTAAAGAAGAGCGGGCTGGTTGGAGCTAAACGCCACGAGCGGCCCGGGCCCGCGGCTAAACGGGCCAAGTTGCCCCTGACCCCCAAGACCCTTTTGGAATCAGGGCTGGTGGGGTTATGGAAGGACCGCGACGACATCGGCGACAGCATCGAATTCGCGCGGAAACTCCGGAAGCGGGCCTCGACCCGCCATCACGATTGATCCATGCGTTTTCTCGACAGTGACGTTATGGTTGACCTCCTCAGGCGGCACCCGCCGGCCGTGGCCTGGATGCAGTCACTGCCCGCGGATGAGCCGCTGGGACTCCCCGGGTTCGTGGCCCTGGAGCTGATTGCCGGCTGCCGGAACAAAGCCGAGCTTCATGAGCTGCGGCGCTTGCTGGAGCGCCATGAAATTTACTGGCCGCGGGAAGACGATCTGGACCGCGCGCTCGAAGATTATTCCGCCATCCGTCTGATGCATCAGCTTGACATCCTGGACTTGCTCATCGGCGAATGCGCCATCGGCCACGGCGCCATCCTCTGCACCTTCAACCAGAGGCACTTCCGGGCCGTGCCCCGCTTGAAAACGGAAAAGCCTTATGAAAGGGAGTGAGCGCATGAGAAGGACGATGATTGTTAATGGCGCGCGCGCCGCGGTATTGGCGCTGGTGATTTTCGCGGCCGGTCGGGGCGATGCGGGCGGCGCCGAAATCAAGGCGGCCAAGGGCGTGGCCGCGCCGTCGCCGTCGCTTTCCGTGTCCGGCGCCGGGTTCGGCCCGTATTGGGAAAAGGGCTTCGAGGCGGTTTACCGGACGCTGCTCGGCAATCTGCACGGCCCGAACTCGTTCTTCGACACGCGGTTCGCGTACCCGTCGCCGATCTTCCGGGGGGTGTACTTGTGGGACTCGGCGTTCATCGCGCAGGTGTGGAAGCCGTGGGACGCGAGGACGGCCGAGGACGTGAACTGGGCGGTGCTCTCGCACGCCAGGGACGGCCGGCTCCAGCACTACACCAGCGAATACGGCAAGAGCGACTACACGCAGCCGCCGGTGATGGCCTGGTCGGGGTGGGAGAACTTTTTATGGAGCGGGGACCGGGATTACCTGGCCCGCGCCTACCCCGTCTTAAAGGACTACAACCGTTGGCTCTACGAGAACCGGCGCCTGCCCTGCGGCCTCTTTTTCTGGCTTCACTCCTACGAGTCCGGCATTGACAACTCGCCGCGGTTCGGATCGGCCGACGAGTCATACATGGTGGACATGAAAAATCTGGCCGCGATTGACCTCAACTCCTATATGGTCCGGCAGAACGATTCGCTGGCGCTGATGGCCCGCGAGCTCGGCCGGGCGGACGAGGCCGGGCGCTTCGAGCAGCAGGCCGGAGAGCTGCGAAGCCTCATTAATGACATGCTGTGGGACCCGGAGACCGGGTACTACTATGACCGCGACATGAGCTCGGATGAGCTCATCAAGATCCGCACCATCGCCTCCCTGTTCCCTTTGTTCGCGGGCGTGCCGGACCAGGAACGCGCGGCCATCGTGCGCGGCCACGTCATGGACCCGGCCGAGTTCAACACGCCCATGCCGCTCGGCTCGGTCGCGCGCGATGACCCGGCGTTCATGAAGGACTGCTGGCGCGGGCCCATGTGGCTGAACACCGCTTACATGGTGGTCGTTGGCCTGGAGCGCTATGAGTATAACGACGACGCGGCGCTGCTTTCCTGGAAGCTGGTTGACGGCATCTACCAGACCTACGCCAACACCGGCAAGCTGGTCGAGTTCTACGACCCCGACCGCTTCGACTTCAAGGAGCTCAGCCGCAAGAAGGGCAACCTGTACAAGCAGCTCACGCTGGGCGGCAAGCCGCGCGCGCACTTCGTGGGCTGGACCGGGCTCGCCGACACCCTGGTGATCGAGCACCTGATCGGCTTCCACCAGGACCGAGGCCATCGCCGGCTCGCGCCCAACTTCCCGGCGGCCGCAACGGGCGCCGTATTCCGGCTCGATCTCCCCGGCGACGGCGTCGAGATCGAGCTCAAGGTATTGGGCGAGGGCCGGACCCAGGGCATGGTCAAGGCAGGCGGCACCTCCCATGATTTCAACCTGGAGAGGGGGGAGCGCATCGAGTTTTAAGGACGGCGGTGGTCCGCGCCGGGTTCAGTTGGCCGTCCAGTGGCGGCGGGTGCTGGTCCAGTGGGAGACGGTGTCGCGGATGAAGGGTTCGAGTCCGGGCGTGAGAAAGAAGGCTGGTCGGAGGAGGTTGTCGGAGGCGGAGATGATTTTTCCCTGGCGGGACTGTTCGGCGAGGCGGGTCGCGGGATAGATGCGGATGCCGATGGTGATCTTGAGGAAACTGAGCGGCAGCGAATCCGCGAAGGCGAGACTTTCGAGTACGGTATCGCGGGTCTCGCCCGGCCCTCCCAGGAGCAGGAACCCCAGGCAGCGGATGCCGTGCTGGTGGAGCAGCGCGCAGGTCTCGCGCGCGTCGTCAGGGCTGAAGCGCTTGTTCATGGCGCGCAGGATGGGGGCCGAGCCGCTCTCGAAGCCGACGCTCACTTCCGCGCACCCGGCCGCCGCCATGGCCGCGGCCAGTTCCTCGTCCAGCTTGCCCGGGTAGAGAATGCAGCGCCATTTGGCGGCGAGGCCGGCGCGCGACATGCCGCGGCACAGCTCCAGGGCATAGGAGGCCGGCAGGTTGAAGGTGTTGTCCACGAAGTGGAAGCTGGAGATGCCGCGGTCGCGGAGCCCTTTAAGCCATGATATAACGGCGGCCGGCGAGCGCTTGCGGATCATGCGGCCCTCGATGGCGCTGGTCGAGCAATAGCTGCACTCGAGCGGGCAGCCGCGGCGGGTCTGGACCGGGAACCAGAAATCATCGCCCGGCGGCCCCGCCGGGATGAGGTCCGGTCCCGGCAGCGGCGCGGCGTCCAGATCGGCCAGGAATGACCTCTCGCCTTGCCGGCCCCGGCCGCGCAGGTAAAGGCCCGGCACATCTTCCACGCTCCGTCCGAGAGCGAGCCGGCCAAGGAGCGTAACGAACGCGGCCTCCCCCTCACCCTGGATCCCCATGTCCGCGCCGGTGTAATCGAGCGCGCTTTGCGGGAAGATGCTGTAGCCGGCTCCGCCCAGGACCACCGGCGCCCGGGAAAGCTCGCGGCAGCGGGCCACCACCTCCCTGTCTTCGTCAATCAGGATCCGGCCGCCGCGCATGTTCTGGTCGTCAATGTTGCGCAGCGATACGCCGATCACCTCCGGCGAAAATTCCGCGATGGCCCGGTCAAGGAGCGCGAGGGGGTCGTCAGCGGCCATCAGGTCGAGCAGGCGCACCTCATGGCCGGCGCTTTTCGCGGCCTGGGCCACGCCCATCATGCCTAGCGGCAGGGTGCGCATGTTGATCTCCGCGCGGTTGGCCGAAACCATGAGGACCCTCATTATTTGGCGCTCCTCAAGCTTTAAGTCCGTGGTGTTTTTGCCAGTACTCGTACTCGTAGGGCCACTCGTCCTTACGCCAGAGCATGAGCGAGCGCATGCGCTCCTTGAAGGCCGCGGCCTGGCGCTCGAAGGCAGGGGCGGTCTCGTGGTTTGACCAGGCCTCCACCAGTCTCTTGCCCAGAGCCAGGGCCTGGTCCCGGATTTCGGCGGGGAACTCGGTCCCATTGATCTGGCCCATGGTGGCCCACACCGCGCCCACGGGAATTGCGCCGGTGGTGGCGAGGAAATGGTTGAGGTATTGGGCGATGGGCTCCTCGTCTCCGCCGCCGGAGGTCACCACGGCGGCGCCGTACTTGCCGGTGAAGGCCTGGCAATGGACCAGGCCGCAGCAGCGGTCCAGAAAGGCCTTGAGCTGAGCGCTCACGTGGAAGATATAGTTCGGGCTCGCCAGCACCAGCCCGTCCGCGGCGAGCGCCAGGTCCTTGATGGCGTTGAACCCGTCCTTCTGCGGGCAGAGGCCCTTCTTATGGCAGGTATGGCAGGCCTGGCACGGCCTGACCTCCCGACCGCGGATGGCCACGACCTCGGTCTCGGCCCCGTCGCGCCGCGCGCCCGCCATGACGAGGTCAAGCAGGGCCGCCGTATTGCCGCGCATGCCTTTCGGGCTGCCCACGATGCCCAGTATTTTCATGCCGCCCCCCTTTGACCGTCTCTGTTACTTACAACTGGTTTCATAACCCGCGCCATCATCCCGGACTGGAAGATTAGAAACAAGGATGTCAAGGATTTCAAGGATAAATCCGGGGATTTTTCTTATCCTGATTATCCTTAATATCCTTGTTTCTTCTTCTTGAAAGGGTTATGAAACCAACTCTACTAAAGTAGCACCATTCGTGGAACGAGTGGGGGCATGAAATTTTTTCGCTTAGCCTCCCAAGCTCCCGGGATTTCAGATGCCCGGGATGAGGCCGGAGAGGATGCCTTTATAGGAAAAGTTGTCGGTGGAGGGGACATTGGCGGAGAGCAGGGGGTTTTTCTGGCGGTAGGCGTCGGAGAGCTTGAGGGGTCCGGAGACGTCGAGGATGGACTGTCCCAGGGGGTTTTTCAGGGTGATGGCGCCGGTGAGGCTCAAGGGGATGTCCTCGCCCTGGAGCTTGAGTGGGTTTAGTTTGAGGGTCCCGTTTTGGATGTCGGCGATCAAGGTGCCCTTGTCCATGGTGACGCCGGGCACGGCGAGTCCGACCCATTCGAAGTCGGAGAGCCTGGGCTTGTCTATGTCCACGGAGATTTTTCCGTTCCAGGTCTCGGGCCGGGCCTGGTCCGTGAGCTCCAGCGAGATCTCGGCGTTGGCCTTGCCCGTTAGCTTCATGTTCTTGTAGTAGAAGGATGGGATGGTGATCTTGTCGAGGGCGAGGTCCTGGACCGAGGTCTTGAGCTTCATGGTCTTCCCGCCCATGTCGTAGTTGCCGGTGATTTTTCCGGAGCCGATCCGGACATCGTAGGATACGGAGGTGGGCGGGACCTTGCGGGCGCGCATGGCGGAGATGGCGCCGGGGATGGAGAAGAGGCTCACGGAGAATTGGAGCCGGTCAATTTTCATGGGTTCCGGGTTTTTGTCGGGGTCGGGCTCGGCCAAAGATATGGAGACGTCCTTGAGGTCGAGGCCGGTGAGGCGGTACAGCGAGATGTCGCCGACCTCGATCCGGTACTTGGCTTTTTGCGCGGCCTGTTCCAGCGCGGGCTTGAGCACGTTGGCGTCGAAGGTGAAATAAAGGGTGAGGCAGAACACCGCGGCGAACAGCGCGAGGTATCCGGCGGCCTGGGCGGCGATTCTTTTCCAGTTGCTCATGGGGCCGCCGCTGCTTCAGGCTGTTTCTTGGAGTAGACCGAGACGCGGAGGGTGACATCGAGGGTCCGGTCGTCGGAGAACCTTCTTTTCACGGAGAGGGTCGAGACCCTGAGGAATGCGGGCTGCTCCGCGATTTTTTTGAGGACCTCGACCAGGTCGTCGAGGGAGATTTGCTTGAGGTCCATGTCCACGTAGGACTCGGCATGGTAGTTGCCCCCGCCTCCGCTGCGCTGGGAGAGGTTGCGGACCTTGTCGCGGAGCGCCAGGGTGTCCACGATGCCGCTCATGGCGCCGTAGAGGTCAAAGCCGTCGGGGGTCTTGGCCAGGTCCTGCTCGACCTTGGTGACCGTGCCGGCCAGGGCCTGGTACTGCTTCAGGTCGGCCATGAAGGAGTCGCGGGTGCGGCTGATCTTCTTGAGGTCCTCCACCTGGCCGCCGGAAGGGCCGGCGAAGCGGTTATAGAAGAAGATGAAGAACACGAAGAGGATGACCGCCCCGGCGATGAGCAGCTTTTTTTCGCGCGGCTTAAGTTCCTTGAGGCTCATTTGCCGGCGTCCTTTTTCAGGTCAATGGAGATTTTGAAGCGCACCCTCTGGTCCTGGGTCTGGCTGCCGCCCTCCAGGTCCACCTTGGGGAAGATGGGGACCTGCTGCAGGCGCTTGGTGATCTCGTTGGGGTCCTCGAGCTTGTCCGCGTCGCCGGCCAGGGAGATGCGGCCGCTTCTGTAATCGAAGCTGGTGAGGGTGACGGTGATGGTGTCGGGGATGGCGGCGGAGACCTGGGCCAGGCAGTCGAGGGCGGAGGGGGAGGCCAGCTCCTCGAACTCCGGCTGCTTGGCTTTGGCGTCGTCGAGCATCATCTTGAGCTGGCGCGCGGGGTCCTGGACCGGGACGTTGGGGAAGTACTGCTTGAAGACCTGCTCCATCTGTTTTTTCACCGCGACGGCGCGCTGTTTGTCGGAGGACCCGGTGACCGACACGCGCAGGCCGATGGTGAGGATGAGGATGGCGGCCAGAACCGCGGGCAGGACCATTTTGCGCATCATGGCCTTGCGCTCCGGCCGGAAGGCGAACTCCCCCTTGCGGAAGTTGAGGCCCGGCCGGCCCGCCGGCGCGGCCTTTTGCAGGGCCAGGGCCAGGGCCGGGGCGATGCGGGCATGGAGCTCGTCGGGCACGCGGGCGTCGGGGGCCATGGATTCGTCGGGGAGATGGAACACGGAGGTCTCCACTTCGAGGCCGCGGGAGAGGCGCTGGGCCAGGCCGGGGGACGCGCCCTCGCCGATCAAGATGATCCGCTTGACCGGAGGCGGAGGCATCGAGCCGTCAATGGAAAAGCCTTCCAAATAATGCAGGCCCCGGCCCAGGGCCGCCGACAGGGATGAAGCCAGGCGATCCGGGTCAACCGGAACCTTCACACCCTTCACACCCTTCTCACCCTTCTCACCCTTCTCACTCTTCTCACCCTTCTCACCCTTCTCACTCTTCTCACTCTTCTCACCCTTCTCACCCTCCCCGTCCTTCTCACCTTCCTCGCTTGGCGCCAGCTCATTGAGCCCGATATTGATTCCCGCGGCAAAGATGGCCCGCGGCCCCTCCACCACCGCGAGCTGCGAGGAGGTGTCGCCCACGTCGAGGAAGGCGTAACGGAAGGCCCCGGCGTCGGCCGGAGGGGCCACCACGGCGAGCAGATGGTGGAAGGCGAGACAGGCGGGGGTCAGGATGGCGGGGTCCAGGTCCAGGAGCTTGAGATGGTCAAGGAGCGCCGAGACCGACTCCCGCTTCACCGCCGCGGACAGCACCGTGGACTTGGACTCGGAGAGCCGCAGCGTATAAAAATCGAACAGCAGGTCCTCGGAATCGAACGGCAGGCTCGACTCGGCCTCGAACGGCAGCACCCGCGCGATCCGCGACTCCTGCGTGAACGGAAGTTCCAGGATGCGCAGGCTCACCGGGTCCGCCGCCATCCCCACCACCACGTCCCGCGTCCCGTTCTTGAAAGGCAGCAGCGCCTCGCGCAGCTTGTCCGCCCACTCCAGAATGGCGGCGGTGATGCCCTGGTCCTCGCGGCTCGACGCCAGGAGCTCGGAAGGGCTGAAGGGCAGCTCCGGAAAGGACGCGTAGCCCTCGATGCGGAACTTGTCCTTCATCCCCCGCGACACGATCACGGATTTCCAGTTGGTCCCCGAGCTGTCCAGCCCGACTACGAGTTTGGCCATGGCCTGAAGTTTTCCCTTCCTTCCTGACGCTTCATGCTAAAATCATCCACCCCCTTTGTCAAGAAAAATGGCCGGTTTGTTCCCGGCCCGGCCATGCGCGAACGGCCCGCGCGGGAAACGGGCGGGCTTGACAAATCCTCGGGGCGGGGAGTAAAATTTCGCAGCATGAAGCGCCTTGTGCTATATTTACCTAGAGCATCCGGCAGTGATGCTAATCCCTCTTGAGTGGTCCGTCGGAGCAGTTTTAGAGACGCTGATAAATCCATTTAAACCCGGCCAACTCGCAGAGGCTAAAGGTACATCTTGTTTAGACATAGTGGAGCAAATCCATGGCAAATGAAATTCTCGGCCGCCTCTTCGGTTTCCGCCGCCCCAAGTATTATCTGAACCTGGACGCGCTCGCCGTCACCGATCTGGCCACGCCTTCCCTGATCTCCGTTTCGCTCAGGAGCGGCGGCCTGCCGTGCGTTCCCCGGGTCAAGCCGGGCGACGAGGTGAGTCCGGGCCGGTTCCTGGGCCATGACGGGACGCGGCCGGCGGTGGCCTGCCCGGTGAAGGGCAAGGTAGTGGGCGTGGTGGGCGCGCCGGACATCCGGGGCGGGCGTCAGGGCGAGGCCGTGCTGATCGAGCCGGCGGACGGCCCGGACCAGGTCTTCGCGCCGCTCAACCCCGAAAAGGAAGCTCCCGAAAAGCTCTGGGCGCGGATGGGAGAGGCCGGGATCATCACGGACTCAGAGAACCCGCGGCCGCTTGGCGAGGTCATCGGGCCGGACGCGGGCGTCAAGGTGGAGACGCTGATCGTCTCGGCGCTCGACCGCGAGCCGGAGCAGAGCTCGGCGCTCGCGGTGTACCAGGAGCGGAGCGGGGACACGGCCCGCGCCGCGGCCATGCTGGGCCGGATGGCGGGCGCCAAGGCCGTGCTGCTCGCCGTGGCGGACAAGCTCGCGGGCGAGGCGGGCCGGACCTCGGAGCGCCACGGAGTGAAGGTGCTTTCCATCAAGCCGCATTATCCGAAGAGCCTGGAGCCGATGCTGGCGCTGGCCGCGGGCGGGGGCGAGGGCGTCAGGGTGGCGGCGGCGGAGGCGGCGCTCGCGGCTCTGGACGCGGTGGCCGCGGGCAGGGTGCAGGCCAGGAAGGTGGTGACGTTCATCGGACCGGCGGAGCGGGCGCGGGCCAATTACCGGGTGAGCCTGGGCATGCGGCTCAAGGACATCATGGAGGCCGCGGGCCTTCGGCCGCGGGATGGCGACAAGGTCATCATGGGCGGCCCGCTGCGGGGCTACACCCAGTACAGCCTGGACGCGGCGGTGGACCAGGGGGTGGACGCGGTGACCCTGATCCCTTCCGAGGCGGTGGTGAAGTGGAGCGACGAGCCGTGCGTGTCGAGCGGGGCGTGCGTGAGCGTGTGCCCGGTGAACCTGCAGCCGCAGATGCTGGCGCGCTACTCCGAGTTCGGGCTTTACGACCG
>Ga0307379_10000891_pt1 | contig 48511 bp, 30 predicted proteins | sample UN2MG_FD_202237 | JGI IMG/M metagenome (GOLD analysis project Ga0307379, IMG submission 202237) | Soil microbial communities from Risofladan, Vaasa, Finland - UN-2 | ecosystem: Environmental > Terrestrial > Soil > Coastal area > Acid sulfate soil | place: Finland: Risofladan, Vaasa | collected... | reverse complement strand
GCCCGTGACGGCGTGCAGACGCCGCTGGTCGCATAGAAACTCGTCAGACGCATCCCCTCGCGCGCCATGCGGTCCACGTGGGGCGTCCGGTGCTTCTTCGACCCGAAGCAACCGACGTCCCCGTAGCCGAGATTGTCGCAGAGGATGACGACGAAGTTCGGCCGGCGTCTCGCCTTCTTTGCCGGTCCCGCCCCGAGCGCAGCGGCCAGGGCCGATCCGGCGCCCAGCCCGACAGATCCCAGGAACACACGGCGGCTCAGTGCGTTGCCCATCTCGGGGCTCCCGGTACCTGCAGCGGGCCGCCGGTCAAGGGCCGGTTGCGCGCCCCGGCGGGCCTCGTGCGCCCACCGTTTTCCGGCTGGCGGGCCGATCATCGCCTGCGTTGCTTCTCTGGGCAGAGTGTCGTGACCTGCCCCCGGCCCGGATGCCACCTGCCCGGATCGGAGGGAAGTTGCCAACGTGGCATCAGGTTGGTGCCGAAGGAGGGACTCGAACCCTCACGAGGTTTAAGCCTCACGGGATTTTGAATCCCAGGCCTGCCTGCCACACCGTGCGACACGGTACCACAATCCGCGATTCCGTACCACTCCCCACGACGGAAACTGGCGCAAACCCGTGACCAATCCGTGACCAGACGCATGCTGATGCGATGTTGTCTGGGTCGCGTCATGGACCTTGCTTCCACGCACACCGTGATGGCCAGGTGGCTTTAGCGAATGATGCCGAGTCCCTTGAGATCCCGGATGGCGCCGAGCCGCCGGACGCCGTATGCTCTGGACGTTATCCGGCTCGGGGCGGCGCTTCTGAAACAACAGGTGGTCTGAGCCGTTGCTGGATCCGTCGCCTGCCATAGGGCATGGCCTAGCCGCTGCCAGGCACGTCTTTCGCGGTTCTTCAGGAGGCAGTTGGCACACCGGCAAATGTGGTGTATACTGGTGTACCGCAAATCCAAACTGAGAGCGAACAGTGGACTGCCACTGCAAGGGGGGATTGCGATGAACCTGTCGGACCGCACGTCAGGCATGGTGCCTCTTCTCGAGCCGCTTGAGCCGCGACTGCTGCTGGATGGGGCGCCACCGGCCCCCGTGCTCGTGGATCTCCAGCCGACCAGCGACAGTGGCGTCCATGACGACGATGACCTGACCAACATCTCGACGCCGGTGATCGACATCACAGCCGCTCAAGCGGACCACACCATTCGCATCTACCGCGGCGATCTTCTCCTCGGCGACGCCGTTCAGATCGGCGGGACGTCGTACGAGTACGCCTTCCAAACCAGCCAACTTTCCGAGGGCGACAACATCATCACGGCCCGCTCCTTCGACGGCGTCGAAGAGAGCGAAGACTCGGTGCCGCTCGTCCTGACGCTCGACGCCACCGGCCCCCGAGTCATCGCCACCACGCCGGCCTCACCCGTGGACCTTCGGACCGAGACGCTCGATGCTGTCACCGTCACGTTCAGTGAGGCCATCGACTTCGACCCCGCCGGCACGGGGAGTTTCTGGCTTGACGACGTGAGTATCACGGGTCCGGGCGGCGCTATCGCGCCCACCGGCATTGTGTCCTTGGGAGGCGATGGGTACGAGATCACCTTCGAGCTCCAGACCCGCCGCGGGACGTACACCATCTCGGTGGGGCCGGACGTCGCGGACCTGGCTGGCAACCTGATGGACCAGGACCAGGACGGGGACCTCGGTGAACCCGAGGAGGACGTCTTCGCTTTCACCTTCGATGCGTTCGATGCCGACACGGTCTTCACGAGTCCGACCACTATCGGCGTCAGCGACGTGACCTACGAAGGTCAGGACGTCTGCATCGACGGCGCCACCGTGACGATTGACGGGGCTCACGCCTTCAACTCCGTGCACCTGATCGGGGGCGCGGTCCTCACCCACTCGGCCGGGTCGGAGGATGGGCTGTTCCTCGATGTCAGCGACGAGGCCATCGTCAGCGCGTCGAGTTCGATTTCCGCGGACGGGAAGGGATATGGTTCGGACGAGGGTCCGGGCGCGGGGGGTTACCCGAGCGGTGGTAGCTACGGCGGGCGCGGTGGTGCGAACTCCAGTGGCGGCACGTACGGTTCGTTGGTGGAGCCGCTGGACTTGGGGACTGGCGGAGCGGCGGACAGTGCCCGCCAGGCGTGGGGGGGAGCCGGTGGCGGCGTGGTGCGTCTGACGGTCGGTGGCCGTTTGACGCTGGATGGGAGCATCACATCGAATGGGCTGGCGGGCGCGACGGTGCCCCTGTATGGCGACACTTACGGCGGCGGGGGCGGCACCGGAGGAAGCGTGTACCTGACGGTGGAGGAACTGTGGGGCTCGGGGCTGATCGCGGCCAACGGAGGTGCGGGAGGCGCGTTGGGGGAGGCTGCGCCCGGAGGCGGCGGAGGTGGCGGCCGTGTGGCGGTGTACTACGTGGCAGATTCAGGGTTCTCAGGCCAGATCGAGGCCGGTGGCACACCGGGTCGGGAGCCCGGCGGGGCAGGAACGATCTTCCTCGCCGGTCCCAATGCGGCTCCCTTTGTCAGCGTAGATACGGCGCCGACGGGTCTCCTGCGGACACCCGTGGACCATGTGGATCTGGTGTTTACCCGTCACATGGATCCGGACACAATCACGTCGGGCACCGTCCATCTGTGGGGACCCGATGGTGAAATCCCAATAGCGGGCATAGTGCTTGTACATGAGTTCGCTGGCCGCGAGACCTACCGCGTCAGTTTCCCGCTTCGGGAGACGAACGGCGCCTACCGCCTCTCGATCGGTCCGAACATCACGGGCGTCAACGGCAGGCGGCTGGACCAGGACTATGACGGGGCTGGTGGGGAACCCGTTGACGACGTGTTCGAAGGCCGTTTCACGCTCGATACGGTCGGCCCGCGGATCACGCGGCATGTGCCCGCCGGCGACGTCGCCGGCACCGTGGACTCCGTTGACGTCTGGTTCTCTGAGGCTATCCAGGCACCAACGTTTACTCTGGCCGACGTGCGCATCACCGGGCCGGATGGAACCATTACGCCGACGAGTCTGACCGCCGCCGGCTCCAACTGCTTCCGAATCGCCTTTGATCCCCAGACCACGCCGGGAGAGTACCACGTCCTGGTCGGCCCGGCCGTCGAGGACCTGGCCGGCAACCCGATGGATCAGGACCGCGATGGCACGCAGGGCGATCCCGACCATGACGTCTACGATGCCTCGTTCAACCTGGTGGACGTGGACCTGGCTCTCGTGAACGTGTCGGTGGGCGCGCCCGAACTTTGGGCCGGCGAGCCGGTCGACGTTTCCTGGGACGGGCACAATGACAGCGGCATGCCCCTGCTGGGCGACTGGACGGACGCCGTTTATCTCTCGGCGGACAATCAGTGGGACATCGACGATGCGCTTCTAGCGACCGCCCCCCATACCGGGGGGCTGGCCCAGGACGAGACGTACCACGAGTCCGTGAGTGTGCTGGTGCCGGGTGTGCTTCCCGGGGACTACCACATCATCGTTCGCGCCGACCTCTACAACCAGGAGAAGGAGGGCGGCGACGAGGGCAACAACATCGTGGCCATCGGCCCGATCGCGCTTGACGTTCGCCCGCTGACGGCCGATGGCACGCCAGTTGGCGGAACGCTGACGGAGACGGACCGGCGCGACTACTACGCCGTCCAGACGCAGGCAGGAGACAACCTGGCCCTCGTGCTGGATGGCCTGGTCCCCGGCGCAAGCGCCAAGGTTTTTGCAGGTTACGAAGAGGTCCCCACGCGGCTGGATTACGAGTATCGCTCCGCGGCCAACTCCCAGGGCTACCAAGAGTTGGTCGTGGGCGGGACACTAGCCGGCACATACTACGTCCTCGTCTACGGAGAACAGGTGGCCGGGACCACGTCCTACAACGTGATGGCCGATGCCCCGGAACTCGCCGTAGTCGGCATCACACCTGACCATCACGGCGTCGGTTCGGCCTGCACCATGACGCTGACGGGCGGCGGCTTCGATGACACCACAGCCGTGGAGTTCGTGGGGACGGATGCGAGCATTCGGATGCCAACGGCCACCCACATTCTGTCGCCGACGACGATGACCGTCCTGATCGACACTCCTACCTGGCCGCAGGATACCTACGACGTGGTCATCACGAAGCCCGCCGTCGCGATGCAGGAGCTGACCGACGCCTTCGAGGTCACAGGCGGCGTGCCGTACCTGGAGACTCGCGTCATCGTACCCAGTACGATGGGGTATCACTGGGCTGCGACGATCTGGATCGAGTACGCCAACACCGGCGGGTCATCGATGGCCGCCCCGCTGCTCAGGCTGCACGGAACGGACGAAGCGATCCTGACGCTGGATGAATCTCTCGCGGGACGCGGCCTCTGGACCGACACGCCACCCGCCGGCACCAGTGACACCGTTCAGGTGATGGCCACCGGTTCCGGTGCCACAGCGGGCATCCTCCAGCCCGGCGACTCGGGCCGTATCCCCGTCTACTACCTGGGCCAGAAGCAACCGTGGGACTTCTCAGACCGGACGGTCGAGTTCAGCCTTGGCGTCCTGACGGCCGACAGCACCGAGCCCATCGATTGGCCGGGCGTCATAGACGAGATCCGCCCCGAGTCGCTGCCCGCCGACGCCTGGAACGCCATCTGCGCCAACCTCGCCGACCAGGTCGGCGCCACGTGGGGCGATTACGTGGCCATGCTGAACGAGAACATGAACTACCTGCACACCGTCGGCCAGAACGTCTCGGACGTGGCCTCCCTCCTCGCCTTTGAGATCGACCAAGCATCCGGCCTGAGCCCTTACGACTACCTGGCTGGCGAAGTCGACGTGTACTCGTCTGCACCGGGGATTTCGCTGACGTTCGGCCGCATCTATGGCCAGCCTATCGACTCACGCTACGAACTCGGGGCGCTCGGCCGCGGATGGGACCACAACTGGAACATCCGTGCCGAGGAACTCTCCGACGGGGACGTGGTCGTCCACGGCCCCAGCGGCACAGACCGCTACTTCAGTCTGATAGGGACGGATCTTCTCAGGCGTGTGCCAGGCGGTGGCGGCTACGAGGCGTCGCCCGGCGATTACGGTACGCTCACGCAGACCAGCGGCAAGTTCCGCCTGACCGAGAAACACGGCACCGTCTGGCAATTCCGTTCCGATGGGCTCCTGGAGTACGTCGAGGACACGAGCGGCAACCGTATCACCTGCGGCTACACGTCCGGCCGCCTCACGAGCCTCACGCACTCAAGCGGCGCCCTCCTCCTCCTGGACTATGGCGCCGCCGGCCGGGTCTGGCACGTCACCGATCCTCGCGGTTCCCTCCCCGACCAGGTGACTACGTTCGAGTACGACCCCACGGGCGAGTATCTGCTGAGTGTGACAGCGCCGGGCGGCCGCACGACGACCTACACCTACGAGACGGCTGGCACGCCGCAGCAACGGCACGCCCTCCTCTCCGTGGCCTACCCGGACGGCACGCACGAGTACTTTACGTATGACGCGCGCGGCCGCCTCATCGAAACGCACGCCGACGCCGGGGCGGAGTCCGTCACCTACGCCTACGACGCCGCCGGCACGGTGACGGTCGAGGACGCCACAGGGCGCGAGACGGTCCTCTCGTTCGGTCTTGGCGGCCAACTGGTCCTTGCCCAGGATGGTGAGGGAAACACTGTCGGCCTAGCATACGACGACGATTACCAACTCACGGGCCTGACGGGCGGGAGTGGTGAGCGGTATCGCTATTCCTACGACGCACGCGGCAACCTGGTCGACATTGAGGACCCGCTTCGCAGGCACACGGTTTTCACGTACACCTCGACGCTCAGCGACCTGGCCTCCGTCACGGACGCCCGCGGCAACGGTATCGCCTATGGCTACGACGCCGACGGCAACCCGCTCTCGATCACTTACGAGGACGGAACGAGCGAATCGTTCACCTACGACGCCGCTGGCAACGTCCTCTCATGGACGAACCGCCGCGGCGAGACGGTCGCGTATACCTACAGCGCCGCCGGGCAACTGACGAGCAAGGACTACCCCGACACGCCGGGCCTCGTGGACTTCGAGTACACCTACGACGATGCGGGCAACCTGACCTCGGCCACGGGGCCCGAAGGCACGACCGCGATGTCCTACGACCCCGACGCGGACTGGCTCACCCGGATCGACTACCCCGGCGGTCGTTGGTTTGAGTTCGAGTACGATGCCTACGGGCGCCGCACTCAACGGACCGACCAGGACGGCAACATCGTGGACTACATCTACGATGCTGTCGGCCGCCTGGACTGGATGACCGACGGCACGGATACCTTGATCGTGGACTACGACTACGATGACGCCAGCTGGCTCGCCCGGAAGACCCTCGGCAACGGCGTCTACACGAGCTACGAGTACGATGACGCGGGACAGTTGCTGCACCTTGTGACCCACGCCCCCGACGACACGATCCTCTCGCGGCTCGACTACACCTACGACCCATCGGGCCGGCGAACCTCGATGACCACCCTCGACGGCACCTACGCCTACGGCTACGACCCGCTCAGCCAACTGACGAGCGTCTCCTACCCCGACGGCCATGTCGTGGCGTACGTCTACGACGCTGTGGGGAACCGCATCAAGGTGACCGACGACGGCGCCGCGACGGCCTACACGACGAACGAGATGAATCAGTACACGGACGTGGGCGCCGCGACCTATACGTTCGACGCCGACGGCAACATGCTGACGAAGACCGAGGGCGGCGTCACGACCACGTACACGTACGACATCGAGAACCGCCTGGTCCGCGTCGAAACGCCGACCGACACGTGGGAGTACGCCTACGACGCCTTCGGCAATCGGGTCGCGTCGACCTACAACGGCGTGGCGACGAACTACGTCGTGGACCTGATCGGCTTCGGCGACGTGGCGGCCGAGTACGACGCCGCGGGGGACCTCGTCGCCCGTTACGACCACGGCTTCGGCCTCGTCTCCCGCTCGGACGCCGCGGGCGACGCCGCGTGGTACACCTTCGACGCCATCGGCTCGACGAGCGAACTGACCGGCCCGGGCGGCGCCGTCCTCAACACGTATGCCTACGATCCGTTCGGCATCTCCCTCGGCTCTTCCGAGACCGTCCCGAACGCGTTCCAGTACGTGGGCGAATACGGCGTCATGCACGAAACGAACGGCCTGGAGTTCATGCGAGCGAGGTTCTATCAGCCGGCCGCCGGCCGTTTCGTGTCCCCTGACCCCATCGGCATTGCCGGTGGCGAACAGAATCTCTACGGGTACGTAGGAAACTGTGCTCTCATCTTCGTTGATCCTAAGGGACTCGGTTTCATCGGCGAATGGAGGAAGTACCATGAGGGAATCGGAGAAATGCTGGAAGGGCATTTCGAGAGTGGCCTTGAGAAGGCGATGGAGGGAAGGCAGGGAATAGCCGAGACGGCGCCCGAGTTCGTTAAGCAGTTGGGAGATCTTTGGGTAGACCTTATGAAAGGGCCAGCGGGGTGGGTTGATGCCTGGGACAAGTTCCTCGATCTTCTCGAAGAGATGTTCGAAGAAGGAGGCCTTTGGTACTCTCCTCAGCACATCCCCAATGCGCCCGCTGATGAAACCGACGCGCAAACCGGCGGCGTGGCCCACATGGTGGATCCCAACGACAAGGTCGCCCCCGCGGGATACGGCGAGGCCGGCTTCATCCCCGCGGGCGACCTGCTGGCCTACACGATCCGCTTCGAGAACGTCTCGGACGCCACGGCCCCGGCCCACATCATCACGATCACCGATACGCTGGACGACGACCTGGACCTTTCGACGTTCGAGTTGACCGAGATCGCCTTTGCTGGCCGCACCATCATCGTTCCCAAGGGTCTGGACCACTACGAGACGACGCTCGACCTGCACATCGACAACGAATATGTCACGAACGGCCAACTTCGCGTCGAGATCGAGGTCTCCCTGGACCTGGGCACCCGGGAGTTGACCTGTACGCTCGCGGGCCTTGACCCCGAAACCGGCTGGCTGCCCGAGGACATCCTGCTCGGCATCCTCTACCCGAACGACGACACGGGCCGCGGCGACGGCCACGTCTCGTACACCGTGAAGCCCCAGGCGGGCCTCCCCACCGGCACCGAGATCACCAACAAGGCCTCCATCGTCTTCGACTGGAACGACCCCATCGACACGCCGCTGGTCCTCAACACGCTCGATGCCGGTACGCCCACCAGCGCCGTCGAGAGCCCGGCAGGTACCGCGCACACGTTCGACTTCCCAGTCACCTGGGCAGGCGAAGATGAGGCGGGCGGTTCGGGCGTCGGCGGCTATGACGTGTACGTGTCGGAAGACGGCAGTCCATACGAGGTCTGGCTGTCCAATACGGCAGAAACCAGCAGCAGGTTTCCGGGCGAGGACGGCCACACGTACTCCTTCTACAGCATCGCCACGGACAACGTGGGGCACGTGGAGGAAGTGCCAGTATCTCCGGACACGCTCGTTACGGTTGACGTGCCGAAGTGGACAGGGAACACCGACGAACACTGGGAGAACGCGCTAAACTGGTCAGTTGGACTTGTGCCTGGCGCGACGTGCTCCGTCATCTTCAATGCTCCCGCCAGCCATCAGCCTGCACTGCATCAGGATGAGAGCGTAGTCGGTCTGTACTTCTACACCCCCGATTGGGCTATCAACGGCCAGCCCCACACGCTGACCGTCGGCGAGGGCGGCATCGAGAGCGCCGGGGTAGGCGCCAACACAATCGATCCCTCGGTTACGCTCAGTGCCGACTCGACATGGGCGATTGATGGCGGCAGCACACTGGATCTGAACGGTGCGCTGGACATCGGCGGCTATCGCCTGGTTCGGGAGGGTGCTGGCCCGCTCGTGGTTGGTGCCCTGACCATCGACGAGGACGCCGGCCAAGTGCCGCAGGGTGCCGTGGACCTCAAGGACACAAACCTCATCGTCGATTACCCCGATGGCGGCCCGAGCCCGTTTGCTGACATCGCGGGCTGGATTGCATCAGGCTACAACGCTGACGGTGGCGGCTACTGGGATGGGCCGGGCATCACCAGCAGCACCGCGGCGGCTGGGACCATCACCGCCGTCGGCGTCATTGACAACGCCGACCCCGAGACCAAGATCGGCTGGTCGGCCGGATGGACTAGCTTCGACGGCGTGCCGATTGATGAGACGAGCGTCCTGGTCAAGTACACCTACTACGGCGACCTGAACTTCGACGGCATCGTCGACTCGAACGATTACGACCTGATCGACAACACCTTTGCCCTGTACGACCCGGACGACCCGATCAACACGGCGCCGGCGGGTGGTTGGCGGTGGAGCGTCGGCGACGTCACCTACGATGGCGTGGTGGACTCGAACGACTACGACAAGATCGACAACGCCTTCGCCCTCCAGAGCGGGGCATTGGGTGGCATTGGCGGACCCGTTGCCGTAGCGGTTTCTGCGACCCCAGCCCCGGCGCCGCCCGAGACGGCGTTGCTGGCGGACCGACACCTCACCAACGAGGACACATCGCATGCGAGAAACCACGAGGCCATATCGGCCCTGCTCGTGCCGCAATTCTCGCTGTCGGCGGAAGTGGGTAATCTGGCTTCGAGCAGCAAGTTCGGGGACGGTCTGAGGGCTGAGGAGGAGGTTTGGGCTGTAGCAGCGCCGGCGCCGGCCGTGAGAGAGCCTATGGAACCGTCCGTCGAGTTGGCTCTCGCCCCCGATGCCGGTGTGCCGGACCTCCTCGCGCTGTCGGCTCTCGATGTGCGGCTGTGAGGCTGTGACGCGCGTCACTTCGGCATCAGCTTCGCCAGGGCCGACGCCTGAGCCTTCAGGTTCGCCTTGTCCGTCGTGTAGAGCGCACACTTGCCTTGGCGTGTGCTGTTCACGAGTCGGCCCATCCGGAGTAGCCCGAGGTGGTGGCTGGTGTTCGGCTGCTTCAGGCCGAGGGCCTTGCACAATGCTGTGACGTTCTTCGGACCCTTCGCGAGCTGGGCGAGGATGCCAAGTCGCGTGGGATCCGAAAGAAGGCCGAAGCCTTGGGCTTGGTCGCGAAATGCTGCTCTGCTCGCCTTTGCCATCGCAGGTTCCTTTCAATATGCCGCCTGGGATTCTGCCCCACGTGCGAAGCGCCCGCAAGAGAAAACGTGCCCGCAACGGCCTTCTGGTCGGGTATCGCCGGCCAAAATCTCACCCAGGCTTCTTCGCTGGCAAGCTAACGAACGCCCAAGCAGCGCCAATCCATCGTTTGCCCATATTGCGGTACGGGAGAACCAGGAAATCCTGTGGGAGAGGAAGGCGCAGGTATTGTTTTCCTGTGGCTGCTTGTGCATAATCATCTCGGCCTGTACCGGCGAACAGCAGGAGGGCGGACGGGGGGAACCATGTGGCTTCCGACCTTGACCGAAGCGGATCCTCTGGTGTCCAGCGAGGGGGCGCTCGACCCGCTCGGGCTCTATGCCATTGCCGACGCCCTCGCGGTGGAACTCGTGCCCGGCGTTCGGGAACGCCAGCAGCATCCGCGGTTTCTGACGGCGATGGCGGTCAGCCTGGCCGTATGCGCCGACTTCGAAGACGGTGTCGTCGCCAAGGACAGCGTCAGCGACCCCTGGCAGGTCTTTGAGTGGTACCTCGTCGAGGGTCTCGTCCGCACGTGCACGGTGGACGAGATACGGGGTCTGCCCGGGCGGGATAAGGCGGCGCGGGCTTTGCGGGACCGTGTGCCCCTGGCCGCCCTGAGGTATCTCAAAACCCCCAGCGTGTACGGCTTCCACGGCGTGTACCGGCTTCTGGCGCGGACGCTCGGCGTGGAAGCTGAAGGCCGCCTGGGGGAACTCGGGCATGATCTGCTGGTGGCCTGGGGCGACGACCAGAACCTGACGGGGTTTCACGGCTCGGCCACCGGTCCGGGCCGGGAGGCCCGGCAGCAACTTGTCTCGGCCGTGGAGCACGGCCTCAAGAAAGGCGCAACGGATCGAAGTGGCGGCTGGAGCGGTTGGACGTTCTTCCGCGACCACCTCCTGCCCCGGCGGATCGGCCGGCGGGAACGGCGAACGCTGGTCAAGGCGTTGACCGGCCCTCAGTCCGATGCCCGTCGCCAAGTGATGGGGTTCCTCGTCTCCCCGGAAGGTCAGGGGCTGTGGCGCCGCCTCCTTGATGAAGCGGAGGGCAGCCGCTTCGCCGACGAGCGAGCCTTCCATGCCGCCCTGCGGCCCCACGCGTCCGCGAACCTGCGGACGCTCCTTGACGCCATCGATGCCTATGAGGCCTTTGCCCAGGCACTCCAGGACGCCTTCGACGAGTGCCTGTACGTGATGTCGAGAAACCGTGGCCGCCGCACGCCGCCGTCAGAGTTGGCCCGGGCGCGGCTTGTCCGTGAGGCCGCCGAGAGTTGTGCGGCCCTCTATCACAAGGCCGGCGAACGTCTGCTGCCCTTTACGGGCGAAGCGTCGCGGTTTCAGGACGGGTTCTCCGCGTTGTCCGAGCCGATGGGCGCGGAGGAATGGGTCGAGCGGCTCCTGGAGCACCACCGCCGCGTGCAGCGAAATAAACCTCCGAACGGCAAAACCCCGTGGTTCGAGACGTTCGACGATGGATCGGTTGTCGTCCGGCCAGGCTATATTCGTGACCACGGTGGCGTCGGTGACACGAGTTACGTCCACACGTACCGAACGCAGGCGCTATGGTCCTTTGCCGAGGACCTAAGGATGGTGTCCTGATGGGCCGCAAGAAGAAAGACGCCAAGCCGGGCCACGCGAAGATCCTGGACGCGTGGTCTCCGCCACCGGGGGCCGGGGACCCGGTGGGCTGCGTGGCGACGAGTTTCACCTTCTCGCCCGTCTTCTTCGAGGAGGAGTGCCTGAGCCGGTTCCTGTGCCTTCAGACAGACCCGACCGACGACGGCGCCCTGTACCTCGTGGAGCGCGAGGAGAAACTCGCGCAGGTGACCTGCGCGGCAGCCCTTGTGGACCAGTACCACGCGCGGGGTCCCCGAAGCCTCCGCTGGGACCTCCTGGCGGCTCGCGTGCCGGGGGCCATCCTCCACGCCAAGGTCGCCGTTCTGGTGTGGCAGGACCTCGTGCGCCTTATCGTCGCGTCCGCGAACCTGACCGAGGACGGGTACCGCCGGAACCTGGAGGTCTTCGGCGTTCTGGATTACCGCGAAGGCGGTGATGCGCCGCGTTTGTGCCTAACGGCAATCACCGCGTTCCTACGGGAAGCCGCATCCTATGCAGGCGCCAGCCCCGGCGCGGGCGGCCCCGCGCTTGATCGCTGGAACGGCCTGCTGGACACGGCGGAGAGAAAGACGGCGGCATGGGGCGAGGGCAAACGGCCGTGGGGCCGCGACGCGGTGCACATCGCGCCCGTGCTCGTCGGCCCCGGCAAGCCGTCAGCCTTCGAGACGATAGGGGAAGCGTGGGCAGGCTATGCCGTACCGGCTCGGGCCGACGTTGTGAGCCCCTTCTTCGACCCCCCCGACGTCCCGAGCCGGCCCGCCGAGGCCCTATGGGGCCTCCTGCGGCAGCGGGGGGAGGCCGAGGTGTGGTTCCATGTTACGGCCGAGGAGGTGCCCGGCGAAGCCGCGCTGCTGCTTCATGCGCCGTCGTCACTGAAGGAGGCCGAGCCAACCGGACGAGCCCAGGCGATGGCCGTGTTCAGTCGGATCGACCTCGAAGCGTCCCGGCCGCTTCACATGAAGGGCCTCTGGCTCGAGAGCGACCACCGGGCCACCTACCTGATCGGTTCAAGCAACTTCACCGCCGCCGGCATGGGCCTGGCGAACCGTCCCAACCTCGAGGCCAACCTCCTTTACGCGATGCGGAACGATGGCAAGGCGTACAAGGCGATGGTCCCGGTCTTCCCGGACTCCGAGGAGATCCCGGAAGACACGGAGATCCGCTGGCAGCCGTCCGTCTCGGCCGAGGATGAAGCGACCGAGGAAACGGTGCTGCTTCCGGCGGCATTCGACCAGGCGGTCTACTGCGCCGAGGGCGGGCACGACGGCCGGATCGAACTTCACTTCGCCGGCACGCCGCCTGCCGGCTGGGTCGTACTGACTGAGGACAACACGCCCCTGTACGACGAAGCGGCTTGGGAATCAGGCGGGTCGCCGCTAACGGCGTCCCTGGCATGGGCGGAACCGCGGCCCCCGTCCGGCGTCGTGGTTCGGTGGCAAGGCGCGGCGGGATGCGCCTGGTGGCCCGTCAATGTGGCCGGCCCCTCGGCCCTGCCGCCTCCGGATGAACTGCGCGACTTGCCGCTGGAAGTCCTTATCGACATCCTGACCTCGGCACGGCCCCTGCATGAGGCGCTCCGGAAATGGGTCCGGCGGTGGCGGGAGCAAGGCCGGACCGATGAATCCATCGATCCCGACCCGCACAAGCGTGTTGACACGAGCGCGTTCCTTCTCCAGCGGACGCGGCGCGTATCGTGGGCACTGGAAGGACTGCGCGAGCGGCTTGAGCGCCCTGTGGCAACGCGAGAAGGTCTCCAGTGGCGTCTGCGCGGCCCCGTCGGCGTCATGGCACTGAAGCGGGCTCTCTTCAGAGAGGGCCAGCCCAAGGGAGAGAAGGCGTTCCTCTTGGCCGAACTCGCGCTTGAACTGGCCCGCGTGAAGCCGCGCCCGGCCCGGGGGTGCCTGTCCCCGAAGCAAGTCAAGGCCGAGATTGCGGCGATCATCCGCGAACTTGAGGCAGAGACCCAGGCGGCGGCCGAGACCGTTCTACCGGATCTCAGGAAGTACGTCCGCTCCGCCCTGGCCCGCGCGCGAGAGGAGGTCCCGGCATGACCGTTCTCGGTGCGCTTGACCCGGCGATCAACCTGCACGTCGAAGGCCGCATCTCGGCCGAGGACGCGCGGCGGCAGACGGTAACGGCCCAGGAGATCCTACGGCGGCTCGAGGCGCAACCCGGTCTCATCCTGGCCGACGAGGTCGGCATGGGGAAGACGTTCGTCGCGCTGGCGGTGGCCGCAAGCGTCGCCCTGGCGGACAGCGAAGGGCGCCCGGTGGTCGTCATGGTTCCGCCTTCGCTCCGCGAGAAATGGCCAGGCGATTTCCGCCTGTTCTGCGAGCGGTGTCTTACCCCGGAGGCGGCCGCCCGGCTCTGGCCTCCCGACGACCATCGCCCGGCAACCCTGGAACGGGCCGAGGACTTCCTGAAGCACCTTGACGACCCGCCGGAACGCTGTCGGCACATCCTGTTCATCACACACGGAGCGATGAGCCGGGGCCTGAGCGACGGCTGGGTCAAACTCGCCCTCATCCAGCGGGCGCTCCGTGGTCGCCACCATATGGAGAGCCTTCGCCGGGCGCTCAGCAAGTCAATGGGGAGGCTCCTCTGGCTGGAGTGCACTAGCCGGGGGAAAACCGGCCTCTGGGAGCGGCTCCTGGCCGCGCCGCCGGAGAAGTGGCTCAGGATTCTCCGCCGGTTCCGCGTTGACCCCGAGGGCGACGATGATGAGGCGACCGATGACGACCCGGTTCCCGGCGCGATTGTGCGCTTGCTGGGCGAACTTGAGACTCCCGCCACGAATAACATCTTCGAGGCGCTCAGGAGCGTCCCCCGGTACCGCTCCAAGTACTTCGACCGGTACATGCGGGAGACCAGGCGGTGGCTTACCGGAGAACTCAAGACACTTTGGAGAGAGTGTCTGAGGCGGCTCCGCGTGCATTTGCCGCTGCTTGTCCTGGACGAGGCCCATCACCTCAAGAACGAGAAGACGCGGCTGGCGTCGCTTTTCCGGACGTCGCTCTTTCGAGCGAAAGAAGCCCGCGACGATGCCGACGAACTCTCGGGCCGGGGAGCGCTGGGCGGTGTGTTTGAGCGGATGCTCTTTCTGACGGCCACGCCGTTTCAACTCGGCCACGGCGAGTTGTGCTCCGTTCTTGAGCGATTCACCGGGATCGCGTGGGACACGGCCCATGCCCCGGCGTGTGGTGTGGACCGCTTCCGGAAGGACCTCGATGAACTCCGCCGCCGCCTGGATCGCGCGCAGGAGTCGGCCTTGCGGCTGGACCACGCCTGGGGATTGCTTCGGGCGGAAGATCTGGTCGTCTCCGGCCAGGCGCCCCCGGATGTGGAAGCCTGGTGGTCCGCGATAAGTCAGGACGATCAGGGCACCCCCGCCGCCCGGCGGGTGCATGCCCGCTACCAGGAGGCCCATGCGGCCATGCGCCAGGCCGAGGGAGCCCTCCGTCCGTGGGCCATCCGACACCTCAAGCCTCGTTGGTTGCCGGAACCGCACACGCAGACGCCGCGACGGTGGCGTCGGGCCGGCCGGGCCATTCTGGCGGAGAGCGAGCCAGCCGAGGCCCCCGGCATAGCCGTTGCCGGCCCTGCACTGCTGCCGTTCCTTTTGGCGGCCCGAGCAACGGCTTGTGCGCCCGACTCGCGGCCGGTCTTTGCAGAAGGGCTCGCCAGCAGTTACGAGGCCTTCCTGGACACTCGCCGGCAGCGCCAAGCCGGCACGTTGGCCGACGCACCGACAGACGTCGACGACGACCCGGCGGACGATGGCACCACACGTGGGGCGGGCGTGTGGTACCTGGACCAACTGGAGGCGCTCCTTCCCGCGGCGAAGCCGGAGTCCTCGGCGGCTCACCCCAAGGTGTCCGCCACGGTCCAACGGATCATCGAGACGTGGCGGCGAGGCGAAAAGGCGGTTGTCTTCTGCCATTACATCGCGACGGGCAAAGCCCTGCGCCTGTACCTTTCGGCCGCGATCCACGAGGAGATCGCCCGGCTCGGGGCCGAGAAGATGGGACGCGCTCCAGCGGATGTGAGCGAAGAACTCGAGCGTCTGGGCAAGCGGTTCTTTGACGAGGACTCCCCCGCCCGAAGAGCCTGCGACACGCAGGCCCGCGGCATCCTCATGCAGTACCCTTTGCTAAGCCCGCACGAGGAAGCCCTCGCGGAGGTGGTTCGCCGGTACGTGCGAACGCCCTCGTTCCTTGTCCGTTACTTCGACCTGGCCGACGGCCGGCTGGACGAGGAATCTGTCGTCCGCGCATTCGACGAGTGTGACGCGTCTCGTCTCTGCCTGCGGCGGGTGCTGGAGCACTTCTTCGATTTCCTGGTATCGCGCTGTGGCACGGAGGACCGCCGACGTTACATCGAGGCCGTGGGCCTGATCCAGACGGGTTCGCATGTCGGCCGAGAGGCGGTTCGCGGCTTCGAACCGGATGAACTCGACCAGATACCGGAGCGTCGCGGCCGGATGCTCCTGCCCAACGTCCGCCTCGTCAACGGCGCGACCCGCGGCGTCACCCGCCAGCGTCTGATGCTAACCTTCAACACGCCCTTTTACCCGGAGGTGCTCGTCGCTAGCAGCGTCATGGCCGAAGGGGTGGACCTGCACTTGAACTGCCGTTACGTCATCCACCACGACCTGTGTTGGAACCCGAGCACGCTGGAACAGCGCACGGGCCGTATCGACCGCATCGGGGCCAAGGCCGAGCGCTGCGGCCAGCCGATTCACGTGTATCTGCCCTACGTCGCCGAGACACAGGACGAGAAGATGTACCGGGTGGTCATGGACCGCGAACGGTGGTTCAGCGTGGTCATGGGCGAGAAGTTCAAGGTCGATGCCCGGACCACCGAGCGCCTGGCCGGCCGTGTGCCGTTCCCCGAGTCCGCCGCCTCACAACTGGCGTTTCGGCTTCAGGTTGCGGCCGGGACTCGATCATCCGGGGGCACGATGTGAAAGGCGTGCGTGTACATGCGGAGCTCTTCAGCGAAGTTGCTCGTTACTCGGCATCCGCTTTGAGCCTGTCCCGTCCTTTCTCAGAGACCTCCCAGACACCTCGCGGGGAATCGGCCTTGAGAAGTCCTTCGTGGACCATGGAGTTCCGCGCCCACTGGGCGGCGTTGCGCCAGCGGGGCATGTCGGGACTGCTGGCAAGCGGGTCGTAATCCACTTCCTTGAGGGCGGGCTTCATCACCTCACCGACACGGTCAAGGACTTCGGCCACCTTGCCAGAGCCGCCCATCTCGGCAAGGACCTGCAAGATGGGCTGGTAATAGTTCACCTCGGGCGTTCGCAGGCCGCGGCGAAGGCGCCCCAGGTCCCGCCGAGCCGCCTTCGTTTCCTCGTCTTCCTGGCTCTCGGCGACGGCGGCGAAGTCTTCCCACTCCTTCCGAAGCCCCGCCACCCGATCCCGGAAGGCCGTCAACGTCGCGGCTCGTTCGAGCGCTTCCTTGGCCTTCTCGTAGTCCCGTGCCTCGAATGCCTTGGCCCCGACGTTGTTGACGAAGTCGATCTCAGCCTCAATCTCTTCGAGGAGCATCTCGAAAGCCGACGAAACGTTGGTGGGGTTGTTCTCGATCATTGAGAATCCTCCCCGCTCTTCGCCTGTGCCTGCCCGGTTGGCTGTGCCTGCGGCTCCCTGTCCGACCCTACATTGCTGGCCCTCTCGGCATGTGCGCGTTCAGCCAGCCCGCGGTAGAAATGCAGTATGTATGCTGCGATAAGGAGCGCGGCAACGCCTGCCAGAGCAATCATCAACTGCCGGAAACACCTGTCCAGACCTTCTGCCAAGGCAAGAACGATCGGGCCGCCCAAGCCAAACACCGCCACGGCAAAGGCACCAAAGGTGGCGATGGTCTTGAATAGTTCTGCCTCATGGCAGGTCTCAGCCTCAAACCGCTTCATGGCATACCATTCTTTGTCCTTCGGCGATTTGCCTTCAGGGTTAGTGTTCATGCCGACGCCTCCTGCTCTTGCTCTCCTTGGGACGAGTTTCGATCCTCTTCCGCCCTGCGCTGGGCGTCGCAAAGACTGAGCATCTTGAGGCCGAAGTAAACAGGGCCCAGTGCAGCGAGAAGGAAACAGGCGGCCCCCACCCAGGGGATTGCCTCACGAAAGGCGCGCATCCACGGGCCCAACGCCATGGCCTCACGGGACTGCTCGACGACGAAACTGAAGCAGACGAGCTGCGATACTGGGCTGGCCGAAGGCGCTTCGGTTGTGGCCCCTGACGCAATAAAACCCAACGGAGTTACAAGAACAATCCCCAGGATGAACGCCAGCCAGAAGAACTTCACGATCTCGGGCGGCGTGCACCACGGAATGACACCCCAACGGGTTCTCTTGCGAATGCTCGCGACGAGTTCACCGGCCTTGTCGGCCGCCCCCGGCCACGCAGCAAGGATGACGCTCTGGATCTTGAGGCGCCGCTCCAGAAGGGCCAACTGAAACGTCAGGGACCTGTAGTTGTAACCCAAAGCAAGGGCGTAGAACGCCCCCAACAGAAATACGAGGATCACGCCGTAGGTGCCCACGACGAGTGCGTGAAGCCGGTACGCCGAATCTGTCTGGAACAGCCAGGCGAACCCGCCAAGGGCCGAAACCAGGATCACCACGTACCGCATGATATCCTGTTCTCGATGACGCAGCGCCTCAAGAAGCGCCTTGTGCATGTTAAGAACAGCCTCGGTTCGTGGGTCCTGCTCAGATTGTTCTTGGGCCATGGCCTATCTGCCTCTCGTGACCGCTTCCCTGACTATCGCCAGTATGCTCTGCTTGTGGCCGGCAGAGAGCCTCTCCCAAGCCGAGATGACGCAGGCCAGATCCGGCTTTACATCGACAACCGTCCGCGTGCGAAATCCACGCTCGCCTTTACTCTCCACCAGTGTTCCACGCAGGCACAGGCCACAATCCTCGCCTTGAAGTGTCTTCAGCAGGTCGACCTCGCGCGACGCAGAGGCGTACATGCCCAGGCCCACACGCCGGAAAGGCGACTTCCCGCCACGGCTCTTGATGTCTGTGCTCAGGGTTGCATTCACAGTTGCCGACGGAGTCGGGCCTCCCGGTTTCCACAGACCCCTGGCGATCATCCGCTCTGTAATCTCCGTGTAGTGTAAGGGTTCACCCGCCTCCTCCAGGACTTGCCTTGCCGCGTCGATGACGTTCATTGTCAGCGCCTCCCCATCATGTCCGTCTGACCATAGAGCCGGTAGATTCGAGTCGTTTCTGGCGGAGGAGGCCGTTGATGGCGGAGGCGAAGGCTTTGTGGATGTGTTTGCCACAGCGCTGAAAGCCCAGACTACGGGCGGCGGCGCGGATGGCGTCGTCGCGCTCGATCCAGTCGGTGCCCACGACCTCCAGGAGGGCGGCCCTCAACTGATGGCGGTCGAGGTCCTGGACCGTGGGTCTCCGGGCCGGCTCGGTTTCTGGGGGCCGGGCCTCATTGGCCCGTTCGCCGCCGGCTTTCCGGATCCAATTACCTTCTCCCACGATCCTGTTCTCAACGATGAGGTCATCAATAGCCCAGTCAAGGCTCTCGCGGATGGATTTAGTGACACGCTTGTAGCCCAGACATCGGGCCGCGCTGCGGATGACGTCGCGCCGCTTACGCCAGCCCGAACCCAGCACGGCCAGAACGACTCCCTGCAACTGGACCTCGGTGAACTTGTAGACGGAAGGCTTCCCGTCGATGATGACCGAGACCGGCGGCCCCTCCTGGAATGGAGTCTCACTGTGTTTCTTGGACTCGAAGTCGATGCGGCGGGTGACGGCCCGGTCGTCGGAGCGTAGGGTGAACGCTTTGCCCCCCCGCCCGCATGTCGCGCCCTCCGAGGAGGCACGCCGCTCCGCCCCACGATGAGCATTGCCGTCACTGCTCTCAGAACTCATCAAATGGCCCCAAGCCAGAGACGCCGTAGAGTTCTTCGACAGCGGCGTTAACTTCACCCTGAATCCGGTCGAGTTCGGGCTGCTGCTTGGTGCGGCCGTCCCGAAGGATGTCTGTCTGAACCGCAACCGCACGCCGAGCCAATTGCTCCAGGCGCTTGTGCTGTGGTGGCGTAGGCATGACGACCGGCAAGAGACGCAGGTCGCCGATCTCGAAGTCCTGCGTGTTCTTGATGAACCTCTTGCTGAAGTAACTAACAACGTCCGAGTTGAGAACAGCAAGAACAAAGTGTGCGGAGAGCATGCCCAATGTAGGAGTGAGCCTAGAACCGCTTGCGTCGAACACGCACTTGGGTTGAAGCCGTGCCTTCAAGGGTGCGTGGTTAGCAAACAGCGTCCATGTAATGCCCTCGGTGAAGAAGAAGTTGTACCCCTGCCAGCGCGGCACTGGGTTGCACCGGTCAGAAAGCCACGCGACATTCTTCTTGCTCCACTCGATGAACAGCGGGTCGAAGGAAACCCACTTGTTGCCTTTGGGGTCGCCCTTTCGGTATGGGACCCACCTTCTCTTGCCCTTGATGCCGCTGTGAATGACCTTCTCTCGCTGCTCTTCAGTCATACGCTTAACGTCGAAGATGAGGTCGCGAGGCACGATACGGTAGATCTCACCGCGCTTGAGGCCCAGCACACGAGTCCAGTTCTGCTCTCCGGCGAAGTGCGCCTTCAGGGCGTCGGCAAGTTCGGGAAAGTTGAGTTTCTTCGCCTTGAGTCTCCGGTACACAGGTGCCACTCTTTTGTCGGTTTCCCACTTGGCCGCCAAGGCGCGCCGGCGCTCAAGGACCCTCTCAGCCTGAGGAGTACCTTCGAGGTAGCCCAGGAAACGGCCATTGTTGGCCGTCCGCATCCCCTGGCCACCCTCGCACACAAGGCCCACGATAGTCACCTGGCCGGGACAAAGGGTCTGGTGGTACTGGACAATGGCCTCCTGGTTCTGCTCGAACCTCCGGCTGTCCTTGATTCTATCCCACCACTCATCAACCAGGCGCTTGAGCGGCTCCATGAAGCGGCTGTAGAGGGCTGCATTGCGACGGGACGGCTCAAAGAAGGCGTTCTTGAGGGCTCCGCGATACACGGCGGCCGGCACTTGATAACGACGCAGACGGTCGTGCTCGCATTCCCGGGTGGGCACAACTATGCCCGGGACAGGCCCAGTCTCTGCCTCCGTCGCGACCGGTTCGTCATCGGGGACCTCGTCCTCTATGTCGCCGTCAGTTTCTTCGGCGTGTGCAGCCTCGGTCACAGGTAGCGCGAACGTGGCCCCCTCAGCCCACGGGGGACTGAACGCGATGTGCGGGAACCGGTCAAGTACGGCTCTGGCCTGGATGAACTCGAACGAGTCTTGTTCCGGTTCGGGCGTGCGATTGAGCGCCAGAAAAACAGCGGTATCGACGGTCTGCCGGAAGGGGTCGCACTGGACGAGGAGCCGCAAGTCCCGGGACTGAAGCAACTCGCGGATCCGCGTCTTAGTCTGAAGGGTGAAGAACGTGTCCGACGTGATGTAGCAGACGACGCCACCCGGTCGGGCTATGCCGAGAAAGTGCGGCAGACCGAAGGCGCGGAAGGCAAAGAACACGTACAGATCGTCGTTGAAGCCGAGTTTGCCAGTGACGTTGCTGATATAGTCCAGTCCGGACGTGCCCTGCGTGGAGACATAGGGTGGGTTCATGATGACTACGTCGAATCCGCCTTTCTCGCGGAAAACACGCGCGAAATGGACGCGCCACAGGACGGGATGGTGTGACTGTTCCTCTTCCCGCAGGTGGCGCTGGTCCGTGGTCAACCGCTCAAGGCCAGCGTTCAGGTCCACTTCGCGGCTGTCAAGCCACGCCAAATGGGCCCGTTCCTGGGGGGTGTGGTTTTCCATCTCCGGGAACAGGCTCTCGGTCCTGCGCCGCTCCAGGGCCTTCTCGATTGCGCGACGCCGAGCGGGTAACTGCCGCAGTTCAGCCCGCACACCCTCTTCAAGGAGCCGCCAGTGAAGGTTCTCGATCTCTCGGCGCTGGTTGTCCTTCTCCTGTTCGTCGGTCATCTCGTAATACTGGGCTTCGAAGCGGTCAAGTTCATCGAGGATGGGCCTGAACCGCTGGGAGCGCGTGTCAGTCTCCAGTTCGAAGTCGATGCCCAGGTAATGGCCCGTAAGAGAATTGCCCACGCGGAGATTGTAGTCCAGGTTTGGGAGAGGGGGGATGTCCTGTACGAATTCGGCCTCGTGCTCGACGCACAGCGAGAGCCACATGCGCAGTTGGGCAATCTGTATGGCCGATGGTTCGATGTCCACACCGAACAGAGACTTCTGGATGATGGCTCGCTTGAGTTGGTACTTGACCTGTGATTCCGTGGCATCCGCAGTCAGTCTTGAGAGCCGATGATTCACTTCAGCCAGGCGGGTGCGCATGAGCGTAGCCACGCTGGGCGACGTTTCGTAAAGGACATAGTGCACGCGAACCAGACGGTGCAGCACGCCCAGCAGGAAGGCGCCAGAGCCCACGGCGGCGTCGCAGACCGTTATGTCAGCGAGTCTGTCGAAGACGGCGCTCGTCTCGTCTGCCGTGAGGTCCCCTGCATCATCAAATTCGAGAAGGTCAGTCACCTTGCCGCGCGGCAGCGCCGTTTCCTCGGAAAGGTACTCGGCCAGAGACCGTTGGCACATGAACCCGACGACCGAGGGCGGCGTGTAGAAGGCGCCTTTGACCTCGCGCTGAACCACCTGTCGCTCGAAAACCAAGCCGAGCATCTCGGGGTCAACTGCCACGGTGATGTCGAGCGGTTCGTCCTCCTTCACCGTGAAGTTGTACCTGAGGAACAGCCCGTCCCTAGGATCGAAGAGCAGACGGAACACGTCATTGGGGATGTGCAGGCGGGCTCTGTGGTACAGTTCCGCCTTGGTGCGTTGAAAGAGGCCGCCGTTGAGGAACGGTATTTCGCCATAGGTCCGCGTCACATGCGCGGGCCGCTCGTTGCGCGGCGTGTTGAGAACGTTGAAGAACAGCCCGATAAGGAAGTCGTCGTAGAACGCCGTGGACTTGCCCCCGGCTTTGGCGCTGCCGGTGATCCGCTCGAAATGGCGCTCCAAGTATGAGTCGTCGGGCTGCAACCGGGCGCCACTGGCAGTCGTCTGGCCCGCGATGCCAAGCCAGCCCTTCTTCTGGAGGAAGTACAGGAACATGAGGCGGCCAAGCACGAGTTGGGCGTAATCGCGCCGAGCGTGTGGTTCCTTTTCGGTGTCCTCAAGCCCGACGATGGACTCCTCAATCCTGTCGAGAACCTCGACGTAGTCCTTGTAAAACTGCTCTGTGACCCGGCTTTTGTCGAAGGCCGACTGCCATTGAGAGATCCACCCTTGGATATCCGCGCCGCCGTCCTTGGGGAAACGCAGGGCGGGAAGGTTGAACTTACACAGGGTGTGAATGTAGGGGGCACCCCGTTCCCACTCGAAGGTAGCAAGTCTCGCCTTCTGACGCTGCTCGCCTCGGAAATGTGCAAAGGTGAAGCGGTCGTATTCGCGGGTGGTGCAGATGAACAGTAGGTTTTCGTGATGCCACTCAGGGAGATGCGACTCGCGGCGCCGGCTCGGCACGAGTCCGCGAAGGACCTGTCGCAGTGCGGTGCGGTAGATGCGCCCATCGGTGAACGTCACCAGGAAGATGCCCCAGGGCTGGCTCCTGACTCCGGGGAACGGTCTCAACTGCTGGACGCTGCCATGGGAGATATGACGGGCGGCCGACTCATCGAGACGGAGTTCATTCGCTGACCACGCAAACGTCCCGTCGTCCTGCATAGCGGACGGATCGACCGGCCAGGCCAGTTCGTCGCTGCTGAGGAGACCGAATAGCGACTCAAGGCTGTCAACACGACGGACGGATTCTTCCAGAGCCACGCCAGCGTGCCCCCCTTCTTTCTTCCGTCAGCTCAACTCCATCCAGGCTTTCAGGATCGGCTTGACGCCGACGGGAGCCTGCACCTTGCGAAGGTAGTTCCTCTTGACGTACTCGTCCATCTTCTTGCGGATGGCCACGAGGGTCTCCTGGTCGGCCTTGCAGACGCGAGGCGTTTCGGGCGTCGAGCGGATGAACTCGATGATCTCGGTCGGTTCCTCGATGACCTTCTCCGTGGCCAGATCGTACAAGTACCACTTGGCGTCACCCGCCTCAACCGTCCACTCACCGCTCTCGGGATCCTCGGCCGGGCGAGCGTAGCAGAAGAAGACTGCGCACGTATCCGGCTTGGGCGACTCTTTGCCGCTGAAGATGCGGTTCGGAAAACCGCTCAGGCGCTCCTCCAGGCCGGGATGCTCAGCGAACAGACGTTGACGTTCCAGGTCCATGAGTTCGGTCTGCGACTTGGTGCCCTCGCACTGGTTGACGAAATCCCGGAGGATATCGTAGTCGTCGTCTGGCCGGAGGAGTTTGCCGTGCTCGATGCCGAACGTCTTGCTGATGCGTAGCGTCTTGTGAGTGACCTTCTTGTAGAGCGTGAGCAGTTCATTGAGATCGTCCGGCGGCAGGAAGTTGTAGTACCGGATCTCGTCGCGCAGGTTCTCCTGGTCGGGATGGTCGGCCAGGAGTTGGGCCTCGACCTCCGGGTCCATGCGGCGGTCGATGCGGCCGATGCGCTGCATGAGCCGGACCGGGTTCCAGTGGAGGTCGTAGTTGATGAGGCGGCGGGCATCCTGGAGGTTCAATCCTTCGGAGAGCACGTCCGTGGAGATCAGGATGCGGATCTCGGAGAGGCCCTTTGCCTGGAGGTCGGCGGTTGAGGAATCGTTGTAGTACGGTGAGAAGCGTTTGAGTATCTGGCTCTGGTGGCGGCCTGCTGTGCCGGAGTCGATCTCCATGACGCCGTCAACGCCTGCCTCGTTGAGTTGCTCGGCCAGATAGCGGGCGGTGTCTTTGAACTCGCTGAAGATCAGGACCTTCTGACGCTGGAGGGCCACGTCCCCCAAGCCGCTCAGGTGGCCGCGCAGCAACTGGATGAGGGCCTGGAGTTTCTTGTCCTGCTTCGGCTCGAAGTTGGCGAGTTCTCCGAGGAAGTCCGCGATGGTGTTCAGGTCCTCCAAAGCATCGCTGAGTATGGCCGGGATGTCGAACTTGTCGGGATCGAGTTTGCCCTTGAACGCCCTCTCGAAGAACTCCGGCTCGACAACGTCTTCATCCTCCAGTTCGAGTTGGAGGTCGTCGGCGAAGAGGGCGGACTGGCGATACGGGTCGTAACCGGTGATGTCCTTGTTGCGGATCAGCCACTTCTCCAGGCGTTCCCGTTCCCGCTTGTCTTCCGCATGCACCTGGTAGAAGGCGATGAGTTTCTTCATAAGCGTGCGGCAGGACGCCTCGAAGGCGTACACGGAACTCTCGAAGCGCTTGAGGAAGGCTGTGCGGATCAGCCGGACGACCTGCCGCTGACGGCCGGCCACAAGGGCGAGTTCCTGTTCCTCCAAGTCCGCCACGTCGCCCTTGTAGTACTCCCAGGGGTAGTACATGGTGAGCGAGAAGAGCGGCTTCGTCCTGTGGAAGGCTTGCTCGACCATGCCCAGGAGTTTGCCGTAGGTCTGCTTCACCGAGTAGGGGACGACTCTGGGCGGCGCGGACTCGGGGAAGAGGACTTCGCCATCCTCTTCGGCGAGCGAATCCTTCACGTAGGAACGGCTTCGCTGAACGACGAGTTCCTGGAACAGGGAGTCGTCGCGGAGGACCTCCTCCGCCTCGGCCAGGTTCGTGTCCGGCACGTCGGGATCGCCGTCTCCGTTGCCGCCAAGTTGCTTCTCGCGTTCTCGGGCAGCGCGATCGACGGCCTTTTCGAGTTTGAGGATGTGGCCTCGTAGTGAGTGGATGCCCAGCGGGGCTCCCTTGAAGTAGCCCGGCTCGTCGCGGGAGAAAAGTTCGACCATGTGCTGGAAGTCGGTCATGCGATTGTTGACGGGGGTGGCGGTCAGCATGTAGACGTGCTTGCCCTCGCAGATGTCGAACATCTCCCAGTACCGACTCCGGCGTTCGCCCTCCTCCTCGCCGCGCAAGCCTCTGTTGCGGAAGTGGTGCCCCTCGTCGATGACGATTACGTTTGCCTGCTCCCGCATCTGCTGGAGTTCCATGCGGATGCGGCGGTCCTTCCGCTGAAGGTCGGTGTGGTTGTAGATGCGGAAGGGAAGAAAGCCACCCAGGAGTTCCGGGACGTAGCGGGCGATCTTGTCCTCCCAGACGGACTCGCGAGCAGCCTTGGGAACGAAGAGCGCCACGGCCTTGCCCTCTTTCATGACCAGCCGCTCGATGAGCATCAGGCCGATGAAGGTCTTGCCGAGACCGACGCCGTCGCACAGGAGGGCCCCGCCGTACTTCGCGGCTCGCTTGAGGAGGCCGGAGTAGCCCTTCTTCTGGTAAGAGGCCAGGACCGGGAACATCTTCGACCTGGAGTTCTCCCATTCGCCGGCGGTCATCTCGTGGCCGCGGAAGAACTCCTGGAGGGCCTTCGCGTACACCTCGAAGGGCGTGTACTCGCGTGTGTGCCGCTCGAAGGTGTGGAGGACTTCGGGCGTGACGTCCTCCGCGCCTTTCCAGTGTTCCTCGTACCAGTCCTGGAGGGCCCCGACCTGCCGGCCCGAGATCTGTACGTTCAATTCGACGTTCTCTGAGATGCCTGGGAAGGTCAGGTTTGACGAGCCGACAAGGGCCGACGAGCCGACGACCTCCAGCCGCGCGTGGGTGATGTACGCCTTGGCGTGGAACTTCTCCTTGCGGTAGACGCGGCAGGTAATCTTGCCGGACTGGATGGCGTCAACGATGGCGGGCACGCCCGTCAGGAAGTCGTTCTGCTCCTTCTCGGCTTCCAGGCTGTCATCGAGACGCTGCGTGACGTTTGACAGCCCCTCGATGAAGGCCCTCTTCGTGCGGCGGGAGACCTCGTCGCCCATGAGGATGCGGATCTGATCGACCTTCTGCCACTCACCGTTGAGGGCCAGCAGGGCGCCGATCTCGAAGTAGCCCGTGGCGATGTCAACCCTCTCCGAGAGTTGGCACCAGTCGTGAAGGTAGCGTCGGACCTTCCAGTCCTTGTCGCTGTTGTCAACGATGAAGAGGTCGCTGCCTTGACGCTTCTCACGGCTCTTTCGCTTGGCCGCCACCAGACACCACCTTTCGTCTTGCCGGTGGGTTCTGTCCCCGCTGCTGCCAGCCCAGGGACAGGGGAATCCATAATACACAAGTCGGTCGCCTCTGCAAGCATCTTGCGCTGCCTGAAGGGCGCGAGAAGGTCTCTTCCGAGGGTGCATGAACCGGAGGGCAAGGCCGGGCGCTCAGCCGGAGAGAGATAGGGCGGTGGGAGGTTATCGGGGTGGGCCGATCACGAACGCACACCGAGCAACGACCGGCTCGCGGGGTTTGCCCCGGTAGAGGTAGGACTCGATCCGAAACTCAGTTACAAGGCGCAACGGGGGCTCACCTTCTTCCGGGGGCCGTCCACGCACAGCAAGCTTGAGGGGTAGCGTGTTCTCCACCACGCTCAGGCCTTCAGCGATACGTCCGCCTCCCCAAAGTCGAGGTTCCTGGGCCGCAAACCCCCGGGCTCTATCAGGGTCGGAGGATTCTTCCGGCATGGTGTCGAACTTTATGTCGGAGCGTTGTATCAGAATCTCCAGCGGCGAGTTGTTGCACACCGTCAGCATGACCTGGGCCGTCGTCATCCATACGACGCTGGAGTTGTCGCCGCCAAACGGCCCAGTGAACTCGCCTCCGCCGTCGATCGTCACGTTCGGGGTCGAGAAGAGGTCGAGGGACTGCTGCGTCACTTCAAGGGTCTGCGCGGCATACCGCTTCACGGCTCTTGTCAGCATCACCATGAGCCACGTCAGGACAAAGATGGCCCCGGTCAGCACGATCATGACGACCGTCAGGACCAGCGTCCAGTCGCTGCGGTCAAACGTCTTGAGCCAGTCAGCGAACGCCCAGGCAAGAACCATGGTTCGCTCCTTCCGCATGCGAAGCCGGCCGATGGTCAGTATCCGCCAGAAGCCCTCGCCTAGCAAGGGTCCGCATTGGGGCGAGCGCGGGACGGCCAGGTGCTGGAGGGTGGCTCGGGCCCGAAACGGGGCAACACCCCCCCCTGTTAGTGGGTGCCGGCCGGGGAAACGTTACCGGGAAAATCCGGAAGGCTGCTGGCGGTCCGGGGCGAGCGATTGCACACTTTTGCACACCTAAAAAAAGAGCCGGCGGGACGGCCAGGCCGGGGCCGAATTCGACACTTTTCGACACCCCTCACGCGCGTGCGCACGCGCGAGGCTGAGGCGTGGACGGATGGGCCGAGGCGTGGTAGAGTTGAGATGTTCGGGCAAGCGGCTTGCGCGGCTGCTGAGCGGTCCGGGGCGACGGTGGCGGTTTTCACATCTGCCTTCCGCCCCCCCGCCCTGGACCGGCCCGATCCAGAGGAAGGCAGGTGTCCCATGTCCGACGACCCGACCGACCTTACGCCCGAGATCGCACGACGATGCGCAGCCGACCCGTTCCTTTCGGAGCCGCCGACGTACCGGCACCGCACGTGGCCGGGCGTCCTGCAACAGGTGCAGGGCGCGCCCGTGCTGACGCAGGAGCAGTTTCTTGAAGCGACAGAGGACGTGGAGGGCCTGAAGCGGGTCGACCGCCTGGCCGTCTGGCAGGCGTTGCCGGGGCGGCGAGGCAGTCCCAAGCGACGGGCGATGCCACATGAGATCGAGGCGGCGTGCCAGAGCGCGGGCCTGGACGGAGCGGCCGCGCAGTGGGTGACGGCCGCCGTCATGGCTGCGTTTCCCCCTCAGTGGCACTGGATGGTCAACAACGAGACGGCGAATGACGACTGGCGGGCCGAGTACGAGGGCCTTCGCGACCGGGCGGGAGACCTGGCCGCCGACCAGCGCGAACCGGCCGGGCGCAGGAAGGCGGCGAAGCGCCTCAGAAAACTCGTCTCGCAGTACCTCGTCTTTGGGACGCCGGCGAAGGAAGGCGGGTGGATGGTGCTCTGCCGGTACGGCCCGGCGGCGCAAAAGCGCCTTGATAAAATGGACGCCGTGGGGCGCGAGATGCAGCGGTTGGCGGTGCGCCTCGGCCTCGCGACGGTGGGGCAGCCGATGTATGTGAGCACCGACGCCGTGATGGCTGAGACTCTCAACCAGCGCATGGCCCACGAGATCCGGATCGTCAAGGAGGTAGCGGCGGAGAGGCGGGGCCAAGTCAAGCACCCGCGGCGCGCCGAAGGGTTCTCTTTCCTACGGGGCCAGGTGCTCTACAATGGCAAGGACCTGGACCTGCCTACGGGACTGCCCGTCGAGGTCCTGAAGAAACTGCACGAACATGCGGGCGAGGTGGTTGCCCACCAGGACTTGCACGACGAGAGCACTCCCTGCGAAGCGTCGGAGCAACTCCGCAGCGCTGTCAAGAAGATCAGGGCAGCGTTCCAGGAGCATAAGGTGCCGTATGAAGTGGTGAACAAGCGCGGTGAAGGATACGTGCTGCGCGCCAATTAGCCTGTCACACTTCCCCACACTATTGCCACAGTAACCTCACAGACCTTCTCGCGCAGCCGTCCTATCATACCAGCATGAGGCCGAGAGAAACCGAGGTGATCGACAGCCGTATCGCCCGCTTGCAGGCCCTCTTGAAGCGACTTCGGGCCGAGCGTCGTCTGTCTGTTCTCGCCGAGAAGCACCAGAAGGCCCTCAAGAAACCGGAGAACCGACGCCCCGGCTGAATGAGCGGCCCGCCGGGGGGCGTCCCGGCGGGCCAACGGAGAACTTCAATCATGGGTATCCTACTCAGAAGCGAGCCGCCCCGTCAAGCCCAACCGCTTCCGCCTCGCAAGCGCCCCCCGCAGGCGGTCAAGTAGGGCAAACACTATGGCCTTCAGGATGAACGGTGTCGTGTTCTTCCCCGTGCCGCGAGGACTCGCCGGCCATCCGGCCGGGCCGTTCTGGGGGTATCTGCGCAGCAGGATGGGCGATGACGGGGGGCCTGCGTGGCCTGGTCAGGAAACCATCGCCGCCGACTTCGCCACCACGGAGATGACGGTCCGGCGGTGGACACGCTCGCTCGTGGCTGCTGGCTGGCTCAAGACCTCTCGTCGGCCAAGGGGCGGCCGAGGGCACAGCATCCGGTACTGGGCCATCGTCCAGGGCCGCGAAGATGTAGAAGCCGGGATCGTCGTGCCTATCCGTAGGAAGGCGAACACAAGTGTTGGGGTTTCTCAAGAAAGGGCAACATCGGCGCACGAGAAAGCGAACATCGGTGACCGAGAAAGGGCAACGGTGCTGTTGCCCGATAAGAATCAGGATGAAGGAGGAAATACAGACAAGAAACAGGCGGGCCAGCCCGCCGCGCCGCAACGGCGGCGGGCGGCCCTCGAAGAAGAAACGGACCCCGCGCGCTTGGCCGTCGCCCTGGCGCTCGGCGTCAAGCGCTTCCACGTGTACCTCGACGACCTCGCGATCCGCAACACCGATGGCTACACCATCGAGGTCCCCGACCGGACCCGCGCCGAGGACCTTGAGCGTCGTTTCGGGGCGGTGCTCCGGAGCGAACTCGGGCAGGTCCGCTTTGTCGTCACGGTGACAGCGCGGCAGGAGGCAACGGCATGCGCGTGACCGCCGACCTCAAAGAACTTGTAGCCGACTGGCAGATCAGAAACGGCACAAACGGGCTTCCGCCGGCCCTGGGGCTGCCTCGTGTACCCGCACTTTCGAGGACGTCCTGAACCTTGAGAGATTCGACACCGTAAAAAAAGGGCTGCCGGTGGCTGAGACGGCGTGCCGGAACGCTTCGGCCGAGACACGCTCGGCCAACCAAGGAGACACGCAATGATGATCCGGAAACGAATCCTCTGCACGGTACTCCTGCTGTCGCTCCAGGCGCTGCCGCTCCTGGCGGACAGCGGCACCTGGACGAACGGCAGCGCTGACGGACGGTGGGACACCGCCGCCAACTGGTCCGGTGTGGCGCCGCCTGCTAATGGTGAAACCGCCACGTTCGACGGCAGCGACGGCAATTCGGTCCCCACGGCAGGCACGGGCGAACCGGGTGCGGGCAGCACGGTCCACTTCACGTTTGCCAGCGGATTCACGAGCGCCGTTGCCCTCGGCGCCGACTTCTACACCGCCGGCGGCGCGGTCGGCACCGTGACCATCGAGGATGCGAGCGCGAACATCACCCTCGGCCTGGACGTGACGGGGGACGTCTACGTCTACCCCGGCGGCGCGGTGACGTGCGGCGCGAACCGCGCCATCGCGGGGGCCGTGACACTCATCGGTTCGGGCGGCGCCGACGAGGCCAAACTGGAGGTCTCGGCGGGAACCACCACCGTAGCGGGCGTCATCGACCTTCAGGTCAACGGCTACCTGAGCGTCGCAAGCGGGGCCATCCTGGACGCGAACGGCGGAATCACCATCTCGGAACTCGGTGCCTACATCGGCAACGATGGCACTATTGCTGGCATCATCAACGCCGGGGATTACACCGTTTCCTACAGTTCGGCTGGCACCATCGTGGTCGATGTGGCAGGGACGCTGGACCTCGGCACGACCGTCGCCAACGAACAGACCGTGGACATCGCGGCCGGTGCTGGCACCGTGACCATCGGCAACGACTTCTTGTGCGACGGACTCGACGCCTCAAGCGGCTCCATCGCCGGTGGCGGCAAGACCATCACGGTCGGCTCGGGCGGCCTGGACTGGGGCGCGGCAACGCTCGATGCGGCGGGGACGCTGAACGTCGAGGTCGCGGCGGGCGAGACGACGATCGTGCTCAAGACGTCCGACGCGGTCGCCAGTCGGCTTGGCACGCTGACGGTTTCGGGCACGGCGACGGCGAGCGGCGTCCTCTACGCCTCGAAGTTCGCGGGTGCCGGCATACTCCACCTGAACGGCCAGAACCTGCTGGTGCGCACGACGAGCAACGATTTCTGGACCTTCTCCGGCACGCTCGACGGCACGGGGGCCGTTGCCTTCCCGTACTACGAAGAATCCAGCATCGAGAACAACACCGCCATTACCATCGGCGGAACGATAGACGTGACGGTGTGCCCCGGCGGCAACGGCGTGACCGTCACGCAGAAGGCGGCCCTGTCGGTCGGCGGCATTCTCTACGTGCGGACCCTGAGCGGAACGGCCGGGCACGTCGGGATGCTCATCATGAGCGGGGCTCCCCTGACCGTGACGGGCAACACGCTCCTCGGCCTGACGGACCGCGCGGGCGGGTTGACGCTCGCCGGGGGCCAAGCCAACACCTTCGGCGGCACGATCGCCCGCAACGGCGAGGCGACGGCCAACACCCTGACGCTGGCCGGCCGCGTCGCCTTCGGCGGCAACGTGACGCTGGCGGGGATGACCGCGGACTTCGGCACGGCGAGGATCGACACCGGGGCCGTCGCGATCACGGGGACCACGGCCACGGCGATCAGCAACGCCGGGGCCATCGTGACGGGCCGTAGCGGCGCCGTCACGTTCACAGACCTGGACACGAACTGGACGGCCGGCAACCCGGCTATCTTCGCCCGCCGCTGGACCGACGGCGGCGGCAACGGCGTGCGGGTGAAATCGCTCGCGCCGCACTGGATGACGGGACTACGCTGAATGGAGAGGAGCGGCCTCGACCCTGCGGCCGGCGGCCAAGTGTCCGGAGAGGACTGACTTTTCACAAAATTTCACACCCTAAAAAAAGAGGGGATCTGGAACTGGCGGAAGAAGACCGGCCGTGGACGCCGCCGCCAGCGGACCTGAATTGGCACAAAATGGCACACCTAAAAAAAGGGCGGCGTTCCATGACCGACGCGGCAGTGATCGATGCGAGACCTGCAAGGAGCAACTGATGCCTGACACCCTTCTCCTTTCTCCGGAAAGCACGATAAGCGGGGTCAAGAGCCGCGCCACGGGCCGCGAACCCTCCGGCGAGACCGATGGGACACCCCAAAGGGATCGCGGCCGTCCGAGACGCCACAGGCCGCCCTTGACTCAGCACGGGGCGGCGCGGGCCGAGAAGGTCGCGGCCGCGCCGCCACGCGTACGTGACCTCTACCGCCGGGCGTGGAACGGGAGTCGCAAGGCCGCCATCCGGATCTTCTGCTTGGAGTGCGTCGGGTACAACGCGGCAGACGTGCACCGATGCACAGCGCCGGCGTGCCCGCTCTACGAGTTCCGGCTCGATGGGTAACGAGATGATGGACGAATCGGCCACGACACTCGACGATCTGCGGACCCTTACGGTGTCCGAGACAGCGAACGTCCTCGGCGTCTGCCAAGAGACGGTACGTCGCTACATCCGAGACGGGGAACTACGGGCCATGCGATGGGGCGGCAGACTGCGTATCAGTCTGGCGGCAATCCGCGAGTTTCAGGAGGCCCGTGCGGTCCGGACGCCTGATCCGGCTGAGACGGCCCGTCGCGTGAAAAGAAGGAGCCGGCGAGATGTCGCTTGACACGACAAGGGGTGCCGAGCATACTCCGACGTTTGCCGACGTGGGGCCCCTCGACATGTACCGCGTGCGGAAAACACGCAGACGGGACCGCATGGGGAGACCCTGGGTCCTCCGATGGTTCGACCCGCCGGGGTCGAGCCGCATGCGGCAGACCACCATCGGCCCGATGTCGGAGCGACTGGCCGAACGGCACCGTGAACTGTGGCAGGCCGAACTCAACGGTCTGCGATCGCAGGACGACGGCGCCATCCCGTGGCCGGATTTCAAGGACGCCTACCTCGATGCCAAGGGCGCCGAACTCGCCAAGGCATCGGTTGACCTGGCGCGCCGCACCCTCGCACGGTTTGAGAGGACCGTGATCCCCACCCCGCGCCGCCTGGCGGACGTGGACTTCGAGACGGTCGAGTCCTACCGGATCGGGCGGCTCAAAGAGGTGGATGCCGAGACGGTCCGCAAGGAGATTCGGACGCTACGTGCGGCCTTCTCGTGGGCGGTGCACCACGACCACATCAGCGAGAATCCCTTTGCGCGGGTACGGTGGGGCCGCCGCGTCAGGAAGGACGTGGAGTCGCTCAGCCAGGATGCCACCGACCGGTTTCTGGGTGCCCTGCATGACGAGCCGACCTGGATCTGGGCAAGCCTGCGGCTGGCCGTGCTGTGGGGACCACGAGCCGGTGAACTGGCGCACCTGGAACGGCCCGATGTGGACTTCCGCGAGCACGTCGTGCGTATCCGCGTCAAGGGGCGGTGGACGCCGAAGGCGGGCCGGGGGCGCGTGCTGCCCTTGGATCTGGAGTCAGAGGGACTGTTTCAGGAGCTGGTCCACGCCCAGAGGGTCGAGCACCGCGGGCAGCCTGTTCTGTGGGGGCCGTGCCGGAGCACCGAGGCCTACAAGCGCCGTCTCCGGTCGGCTGCCAAGCGGATCTACGGCGCCCTGGGGACCCTGGAGCCGAAGAAGTGTCTGCACGTCCTGCGCGCGACGGCCGAGACGAACATGCGCCGGCGTGGCGTGCCTGCCCACATCCGCCGGTCGATCATCGGCCACACATCCGACACCGTCAGTGACCGACATTACGACGGGATGACGCCCGAGGAGTCGGCCCGGTGCGCCCTGGAGATGATGGGGTGACCGGGAGCGACGACGACTTCCTCGAGAAAGCGAAGCGTCCCGGTGGTGCCGTGCCGGTCAAGGACTACGCGATGCTGTGAAGAAGGTAAAGCAACGGTGGTCCGTCGAACTAACAGCGTTGGGGTGACTTCTTCCCTGATCGCAAAAGAGTGCTTGACACATACATCAGCGGCGGTTAAGAGTAGTTCTCGCTTCATTGCGCGCACGGCACTGTCGTTTGCACACACGTCAGGCCCACGACTGGGAACTCTGGCTGACGAACGTTAGCCATGCCTGGAGGGCGCGGGGCGTCTATCCCAGGCGCTGGTCTTTGGTGCTGCGGCAGAGTGCGCTACAACTGACTCAACGTGGAGGTTGGTGCCGATGAAACCCCAAGTGTGCGAAGGGCGATATGATCTCGATGACGTGATAAACCCTGCCGACCTCCAGGAGGTCGCGGAGTCCCTGGCGACAGTCAGTGGGCTCTCAGCTGGCGTAGTGAGAATGCCCCCCGAGGGAGTGCCTCCACCCTCGAATCCCGACGAATTCCATCTGTGGAGGCTCACTGACGTTGCGCCGCACGCGTGCCCCGTCACATTCTGCGAGGAACTTCGCAAGCACCGCGCACTCGATGCGCTGTGCATGGCCTCAGACGTGAAGGCTGGCCGGCGCGCGTGGGAGACGGGCGAGCCAGAGCTCTATGAGTGCACCCCGGGTGCCGTTGTTGACATGGTGGCGCCGATTGGTGTTGCCGGACAGCATGTCGCGAGTATATATATTGGCAGAGCGCGCCTGCCCGGGGTGGACTTCGACAGGCATTGGCGACGCATCGAGGAGCAACTGACGCAGAAAGGGCTAGGTGTTTGTGCCGGGCTTCGAAAGCGCCTGGAAGAGTGCTTTGACAGCCTCCCAGAGCGGGACGACAAGACACTCCGGCGCCTCAAGCCGCTTCTTGGCGCTTTTGCCGAGTTGCTGTCGCAAAGAGGTAGCCGGCACGTTGCCCTGAAGGTGCTTGCAGAGGTAGGAGAGGAGATTGCGGGCTTGGCTGACGAGAGGATGTGCGTAAAGGCCTTCTACACACACTGCAAGAGAATGCTGCACTTTGATACAGGCAATGTGTTCCTGCTGCACGGCGTCGGTAAGGAGGCTCGCCTCAAGAGTGCTGTTCTTGATTGGGGAGGAGGCGAGCAGAAGGATCTTGAACTCGATGTAGTGGGCCCGCGTGGCCTGGTACCGCGGGTTGCCCAAGAGGCGTTGCGGGCACAGGACGACCCCAGAGTGGAGGCAGCGATTGTCTGCGGGTCACGTCAAGAGATGGAGAAGATCGCTCCACCTAAAGTCAGGGACTCACGAGACATCCGGGGGATTCAGTCGGTCATGGGCGTGCCCATCAAGTCTCAGAGGCGGGTCTTCGGCGTATTGGAGGTCGGCTCTAGGAAACGACAGGCATTCACTGGTGACGACGTGTATCTTCTGAAGGCAATAGCCAGCCATTTGGCTGCGGCGATAGAGTCGTGTCGGGACAGGTCTCACTTGGTGGCAATCCTCTCCCAGAGCGACCTGCGCGGCCTGCTGAAGACAGTCGCTGACCACCTGCCTGGCCTAACCAATGCTACGGGCTGTTCGATCTTCCTCAGGCCGAATCGTGAGTCTCGGTCGAACGCCGTGATGCTTGCCTCCAGCGAGCTTCCTCACCTTGTTGGCGACGCATTCTACGCTCCCGGGGAAGGGTTTACGGGCTGGGTACTTGAGACAGGGCGCCTGCTGTCCTTGCCCGGCGGCAAGGGCGCTCGAGACAAGGCAAAGCTTGCCGGGTTCGATTCGCGCTTAAAATGGGAAGCCAAGTACCTGGCAGACGACAGATCCGGCATCGACTACCGGAACAGGGCCTTCCTTGCCGCTCCGATACGTGTGTCTAACGGGGACATCATTGGCGTGATCAGGCTCGGGGCGCGTCTCGCTCGCGAGTTTACTCCAGAGGAGGAAGAAACGGTGTGCGCTTGCGCAGACGCACTGGGCGCTGTCGTTGAACGGGCTGGCATTGCCGAAGCGATGCGCGAGGTCACACACGAACTGGCCACACTGCGGAGCCAGACTCTTGCAGGACAGCGGACTATTCTCCTGGCAATAAAACAATCACCACATGCTTTTGTTCTGTTGATGGCCAAGGCGGGGCTTGCAATATGCGCACTCGCACTTCTGCTGTCGTACCTTTTCGGCCTCTCGACGATCGAGCCCGGCTTTTCGTGGTTGGCGTGTATTGCTTTCGCCTCTTACTGGCTGATGGGAAAGGTCGCCGAGCGGAGGGTGAAGCGGGCGGCAACGGGAAGTTCTGGGCCTTAAGGTCGCCGCGTGTAGAGCGCCTGAGTACACCCAAGAGGAGATGCAGGCATGGCCTACCGATTTCTTGTCCTCGCCCTGAGCCTGCTAGGGGCCGTCGTGCTGTTCGTCGTCATCCATGTCCTCTGGACTTGGTCTCTCCGTGAGGCCCTGAGAAGGACTATGCAGGTACTGAGGTGGGAGGCGAGCACGGATGTTGGCCGGATAGACTTAGCCGCGATAGTGCTGTTCTTCATCCTGCTGAGTGCTCCGCCGGTACTCGAGTTTCTTCTTCGCCTTGTGGAAGCCACCGGCGGCGAGACTGATCGCGTTGGGGCGGAATCCCTTGTCAGACCGGAGCGATGCATCTTTTTCGGCCTCTTTTGCCTGGGGTCACTTGGTATAACCGCCTGGTTCGAACACACTCTTCCGCGCGGTATGCCCCTTGGCGGAGGTCCACCCCCACCAACTGGACCAAGCACTTCAGCGCCTACTAAGAGAAAGAAAAGGCGCAAGGGCTGATTCCACTCCAGCTCTCAGACTGAGCGCGTTCGGAAGGGGCAGCCTCGAACGCCAGCAACGAGCGAGCAGCGATGACTCGAAAGTGTGACCAATACGTGACCAAGACAGAGGGGCGCTTCTGCGGCTGGCGAAGGCCCTATTCTCTAAGCCCTTTCCAGGGCGTTACTTACATGGTGCCGAAGGAGGGACTCGAACCCTCACGAGGTTTAAGCCTCACGGGATTTTGAATCCCGCGCGTCTGCCAGTTCCGCCACTTCGGCACGGGCGGGTGGGTGATTGCCGGTGAGACGTTTACTGAATCGGGGGCGAGAAGTCAAGCCGCAAGCGCCGTTCCGGGGTCATCGGCCAGTGCGCGGCCCGGTTGGGGGGGCGCCTCAACGGCGCGGCTGCGTCTGGGCCCACCAGGCCTTCCAGGCGGCGAGGGTTGCGGCGCGGCCGGCTTCGGCGGCGGCGGGGTCGTACGGCAGGTCTTTACGGGCGAGTTCCGAAAGGGCCGCGCAGATGCGTTGACGGGTCGATTCGCCGGGCAGGTCGAGCGCCTTGACAAGAGCGCCGAGGACCGGGGGGGCGGGGTTCTTCGACTGGCCGAGCATCTTGGCGGCGATGCCGCGGACGCGCTCGTTCGGGTCGGCAAGCAGGGCAACCAGCCGCTTGATGTTCGTCTCGCTCGCATGCGCCGCGAGCACTTCGGCGGCCGTGCCGCGCGCACGCGGGTCGTCGCTCTCCAGGCCCGCCTTCAGAACCTCCTCGGGCACGGTGCCGCGATGGACCATGAATCCCAACAGCGTCCAGGCCGCCAGACGCGACGTGGCGGGCGAGGCCTTCACCTTGGCCAGAAGCGCCTGGTCCAGCCGGTCGCTTCTCTGTTTGACGCCGTGATACGCCACCACGTTCTGGACACCGCCGGCGGGCTCGTCGAGCAGTCTGATAAGGGCGCCGGCGGACCGCGGATCGGGGATGTCGGCCACGGTGGTCGCCAGCCACAACCGCGCGTGCGACGGACGGCCGGTCTCGAAGACCGCCTTCAGGACGTGCGGCAGGACGATCTTGCCGAGTTGGACGCAGGTGTCATGGGCCTGTTGTCCGGCCCAGGGGCCGCGGTCGAACTCCGTCATGAGATTCGAGAGGAACGTCTCGCGGGCGTCGGGCCCCAGAGACGCCACGTCGGGCGGGGCGATGGTGATGCCGAGCGCGCCGGAGGTCACAAGCGTCGGCGTCTCGCCTTCGTGCGGCAGGCAAAGGGTGAACTTCGCCATCGCCCGTCCCGTCTCCAGCATCTTGTTCAGCGTACCCGTGGCGTTGGGCAGATCGGCATCGCCCTTGCCCGAGACGTAGGCCGTGAGCAACTCGCGCGCCACCTTCGACGAATAGACCTTCGCACCTGATACGTCGAACGGGCCCAGTGAGACGGCGCGTCCGCCGCTCAGTTCGGCGGGCCACGCGGCGCCGGCGGCGGTCATCGGGACCTTCTCGCTGTAGTAGGCGCGCTTCGCATCGCCGAGGTTCTGGGCGATGAGGAGCCAACCGAACGCTTTCCCCGCGGGCGGCAGGCCAACCGTCTGGCCGGCGGCGCTTCGCAGCACGAGGTGGAAGCGGAACGGGCCGCCAACGGTGAGGCTGCCCTCGAGGCTCAGCGCCGACTGGATGCCGGCCGCCGGAGGTCCCCACGGCAGCGCCTCGACGTCGGCGCCGGGCGCCGCCGCCGTTCCGCCTTGTGCGGTCGAGACGGTGACTGCCAGCATCATCAAGGCCAACGCGCGTGCGGTCGCTCTCACGTCGGGCATGCTAGCAGGCCTGCGGCCGTGCGGCAAGGGCGACGGCCTGGTCTCACGTTCAGTCGGCCTGGAGGCCAATGTCGAACTTCGACGCGATTTGTCGGACGAAGGCCTTGTGTCGGGCGGGACATTGGTCGTGCCAGTCGGTCAGGTATTGCTTGAAACTGCGCGGCTTCTTTGACCGTATCGTGTTCAGCCACGTGACGGCCTCCCAGTGTTCGGGCCGCTCCTCGAACATCGGCAGCAGGATGCCGGCGACGACGCGGTTCTTCTTGCGGTCGGTGGGACTCTTGCGCAGGGCATCCTCGTTCTCGCGGTACCACGTTGCGAGGGATTGGCCCGGCGGCAAGGCCGTGTCGGCGATGCGCTTGTCGGCGTATTCTCTCAGGTGCTTCGCGAAGTCCTTCCAGTGCGGGTAGGGAGGATCGGTCTTCCAGGTGTCGGCCATCCGATGCAGGACGAACAGCGACGCCATCTCGCAGAGCGACTCCTCAAACCACTTGTTCGACTGCTCGCCCTCGGTGTACCCGCACAGGATGTGGCAGAACTCGTGGGCGAACTGGAAGGCGTACTGGGCCCAGTAAGTGCTGCCCGTATCAAGGCGGACGCGGTACTCCCCGTTCGGTCCGCGCTTGTACAGGACGATGGGCCCGCCTTTCGGTTCGACGAGAATCGGCGCCAGGCGCCGCTCGGGGAAGTGTTTCCACAGTTCGCTCGCCGCCGACCGCAGGACCTTCTCGACGTCGCGGATGCTGGAGTCCCACTCGGCTTTCGGGTTCGGCCGGATGAGGAGTTCGCGCCCGTCCGCCTTGTCCTGAGCACGTGCGGCCGCCATCGTGGGCAAGGCGAGCGCGACCGCCAACAGCGTTTGTGGCAGGAGCGTCATACGGAGCATTCTAGGCAGGCATTGCGTGCCGGGCAAGCGTGAGTCCGGGCGGGCGGCGCGTCACCCGCCGGGGTGCGCCGTCCCGTGCCGGCCGGCGCCCTGGTACGGCTCGGCCGGCGTCCATGGCGGCTCTGTGGTCGGGGTCACGCGAGGCGGGACGCGGGGATCGAGCATGGCCTTGACGCTCTCGTCGGGACCGGGCGTGCGGATCACCCGGCCGAACTCCCGCCGCGTCACCGGTACGGGCGTCGGCGACAGTTCCGGCGCGTTGTAGGTTCTGATGCAGGAATCGTAGAATGCGGCATCTTTCTGTGGCAGAACGAACGGCTTGTGGGCCCGACCGCCGGCGTCGATGTAACTGAAGTACGGTCGCGCGAACAGGCCGTCGCGGCGTTTGCTCGAGAAGACGATCCATCGGCTGTTCGAGGACCAGGAATGGTACGAGTCGCAGCGTGGGCTGTTGCAGGCCAGCCGGCGATGGCCGCCCGTCGCCAGATCCATCAGGTACAGGTCGCACGAGGGCTGGTAAACGGGGAAACTGCCGTAATCGCACAGGCAGAACAGGAGCCACCGTCCGTCGGGGCTTGGTCGGGGTTCCAGGGCGCTGCGGCCGGTGTCGCCGGCGGCCAGGAGGGTTTCGAGTTTGCCCCACGAGTTGGCGTCGGCATCGTAGGCGATGCGCATCAGGTCGTAGCGGATCTCGCGGAACTTCTCCTTCGGCATCTTCGGCGCGGCGCTGAAGTACAGGGAGCGCCCGTCCGCCGACCACGCCGGCCACGTCTCGTTGCGGTCGGGCAGAGAGATGGCGGCGGTCGTGGTGACGGTGTTGGAGTCCACGCAGTAGAGACCCAGGTCGGAGTGGGCGTCGAAGACGTCGCGGTTTTCGCCGACGGTGTGAAACATCTGGGAGAGCGTGTTCATCGAGAACGCCACCAACCGCCCGCTCGGATGCCACGATGTGTAGGCCGCCGGAGAAGGGTTCAGGCCCGTGCGCGTGTCCACCTTGAGGACACGCCCGTCGTGTGCCAGGATCATGGCGGCTCCGAAGGGGCTCCGGATGTGGAGGATCATCCGCGACGGCTGGTTGGGGCAGAACGTGTGGCAGTTGACGCAACCGCGGCCCAGCGCCCCGTTTCTGAGGACGTACGTTTCCGCGTATCCCTGGAGGTCGCGCTGGCAGATGTCGATTTGCGTGTAGTTGTTGTAGATCGGCCGGAGAAGGCGGTACACGAGGTAGCGGTCGATGGGTTCGTTCGCGATCCGCGCGCGCAGGGGCAGGAACCGGCGCCAGGGGCCCTCCGGCGTTCGGACCCCGACGTCGATCGCGAGTTCCCCGCCGCGGTTCGCCTCGAGCAGCCGGCGCCATGGGCCCGTGGGGATGAGGATCGAGGGGTCGCTGCTGTACACGTCGATCGGCTCGCCTTGGGCCGAGCGCAGGCGAACGACGTATCGCGTGCCGCGCTCCTCGACGACGAAGTTCAGCGGCGCGATGTTGGGCGGCAAGGTGACACCACCGTAATCAGGCCGGATGCGCGGCAGGCAGCCGGTCGAAAGGGCGTCGTAGAGCGCGACGGTCGGCCGCGACAGCAGGCCGTAGAGCATCACCGCCCCCGCGACGACCGCGACGACGGCCCCCGCGTACAGGATGTGCCTGGTCATGTGTCCGGCCCTTCCTTGCGGGAGAGGGGTGGACCCGACCGCCCGGCCGGGGTGCATCCAAACACGTAGAAGAACCAGTAAGTGTTTCCGAAGTCGTCTTTCAGGGCGTTCCAGGCCCCTTCGGGGTCGTCCGTGTGCCGCTGCCGCCGGCGGAGAAACTCCTGGTGCCGCCGGAGGGTCTCCGGTCGGACGGCGTGTCCATAGAGGTTAACGCGCCGGATGCGGTTCTGTTGGACGTGGATCAGGACGGCTTCCTCCAGAAGCCTCGGCAGGTGGGGATACGTAACGTGACGGATGCGGCCGAGATTCTCGACCAGACGGCTCGGCTGCCGCTTGAGGAGGTAGTGGAGCATCAGGCGCTCGAACGCCATGCGATTGCCGGGGTCGGCCTGGAGCAGGTACAGACACGCTTCCTCGGAGGTGGCCGGGGCGATGCGGTCGGCGGTCGGCATGAGGCGGCGCAGGTGCCGGATTCGAGGTTCCGTCGAGAGGCTCGGGTCGGCGTCGAGTTTGCTGCGCCACCGGCCGGCCCATTCCCGGTGCCAGAGCGTCTTGTCGAGGACGCCCAGGAACCGTCTGGCCGCCGCCGGTTCGCCTTTCACGACGTTGATGACCGCGAGGCGTTTCAGGATGGTCGGCTGCTCGCCCATGATCTCCAGGGCCTCGTGGGCGATGTGTTCCGCCTCGTTGACACGGCCGAGCGCCAGCAGACTCTCGCTGACGCGGTCGTATTTCACGTCCTCGTAGAAGGCGCGAAGCGCGGGAGGCGCCTCGCGGTCCATGCCGAGAGGGTACGAGAACATCTCCTCCAGCAATTGCCCTGTGTGGCACAGCGCCAGCGTGATGCCTTGGACGGTGTTGCTGTTGGAGGTCTGGATGCGGGCGGCCTCCGCGAGCACGTCTTCCCACCGGCCGTGGGCCACGTGGTAGTCCAGATACAGGAGCGACCGTTCCCGGCCGTTGAGCGTCCCCAGGGCCAGCACCGTCCAGACCGCCAGGAGTGTCACCGACGCCGTCGCCCACCCCAGAACGGTCCGCCGGCCCAAGGCGAGGGCCCGGCCCACGGCGCCCTTCGGCCCCGCCGGTTCCGCGTCGGCCGCCTTGCGTGGCCAGGCGGCCCAGACCGCCGCCGCCGGGAAGAAGGCGTACAGGCAGATCGCCGCGGCCAGGGATACGATGTCGCGGGCGGCCATGAACGGCAGGTGCCGCGTGAACGCCTCGGCCGGGGCAACGATGAACAGCCACGCGCTCGCGGCCCACGGCACCGCCGCGCCGACCGCCAGGTACGCGACGCCCACCAGGCGCGAGCCGACCGTCGGGTTCCTTCGGCCGACCGCCAGGAGTGCGTGGATGGCCGCCACGACCGCAAACAGCAGCATCGGCCCCGCCGCCGCGTAGTGCAGCGCCGTCGCCAGGACGACGAACAGCAGCGTTCTGAGCCACAGGTGTCGGGGTGTGACCCAGACGTAGGCGTTCGCTGCCGCCAGGGCCGCCAGGAGCCCGATCGTCGTCGTCATGGGGTGTTCGTACTGGTTCGTGAGGACCGTGAGGAAAACGACCGGGACGACCGGCAGCACGTCGGCCCGCCGGCCCATTCCTGCAAGCAGTGCACGGGTCAAGAGGACAACGCCGCCCACCAGCAAGGTCAGCAGCACCGCGCCCGGCCAGCCCAGCCAGTGCAGTTGTGCCAGAAGGGCCCGGGCGTACTCGGCCGGCCTCCCGGGCCCGTCGAGGTGCCCGACGAAGAACTCCCAGCCGAGCAGATAGACCGGGTGCTGACGATGATGAATCAGCCGAGGATCGACCTGGGTCCACACCTGGACGAAGAACAGCGCCAGTGCCGCTGCCGCGAGCACGGGAAAGCGGAAACGTCCTCTCCGCTGTGCGCTTCCTGTGTCTGCCATGGCATCGCCCTTGACGACGTGGTCCGGCACGGACCAGGGGCAGATGTCTGTACTGTCGAAGTGGCTGAAGCGTAGGATACCGTTCGGCACGCACCGTTGCCAGTCTTCGTTTCACGATCGCCAAGCGCGACGTCGAGATCTTCTCGCGCCGGGTCGGCCCGCCCATTGTGCGCGGCCCGTAGCGGCAGCGCAGAACACGGGTGCGGCCGCGGCGGCTTTTCTCTGGCGTCGGTGCCGGGATGCGGGTTAGCATCCGGTGGCACTTCTTGAGGAGGACGGCTATGTCCGCAGCACTGATGGTGTTCCTCGTGGGTCTGGGAACGGCATTCGTGGCGGCGCTGGTGGTGTTCGTGCTGGTCTATCCGCCGATGCGGCGGATGCTGGACGTCAACTCGGCGCTTCGGGCCACCCGGTCGTTCTACGGACGGACGTTCTTCATCGTCATGCTCCTGGCAGCGTGGATGCCGATCCTCGAATCGATGGACGTGCCGGCCGCGCCGTCCGACGAGGCGGCCGCCGAAGGAGTTGAGGCGGCAGCCCCCGCCGCCGACGTAACGGGCGCCTTCATGGAGACCGTCTGGGACGTGGCCGGCAACCTGGAAGACGTGTGCCTGTCGGTGGGCATCTTCCTGCTGGTGTACGTGGTGGTATTGACGGTCGTGTACGCGGCCTTGGGCCGCATCCGCGACCCGCAGGACCAGCCGATGCCCAGACTCTGACCCCCGGGCGACACGCGCAGGGGGTCTGAACGTGCCGCGGGCCATCCGCAGGACGGCCTCATGAGCAACGAACAGTATCTGACGGTGTCGTATTTCGCCGTCGCCGGCGCGGGTGTGTTGGCGGCCGTCGGCATCGCCCTCGTTCTCCGGAAGCCGCTTCGCGGGGCGATGGAGGCGTGCGCGACGCCGCTTGGGCGCATCCTTCGCCGCGCGATGCCGGCGTGGCTGATTCTGGCCGTCCTGCTGGGGTTCCTGTCGGTCACGTACTTCGATTGCAGCCACGATTCGTATGAGAAGATCGTAGCCGACCGCGGGCACTTGGTCTCCAAGACCCGCGAGCACGGTTCGGCCATGTCGCTGTACGTGGCGGGCGGGCTCGCGCTGTTCAGCCTGCTGGTGGGCCTGTGCGTTTTTGCCCATTCTCGCAAAGACAGCGAGGGGCGCGGCCAGGGGTGAAGGCAGGTGCCCTGAGGGGACGGGGCTGCGCGTGCCCCGGCGCCGGCGGTTTGACTTTCGCGCAAGGCGGTGTATAGTTCCCGGTGCGAGAGCGGGCAGGTTGGCGTTCCTGCCCACACAATCCTTTGGCACGTCGTGTGCCAGGGGGGGATCCTGTCATCGGGCCGGCGGCTCGGCCGTGGAACCGCGCGGCAGCCGGCGGTGTGACTCGCAGCAGACAATCCGGTTGCCCATGTGTATCGCATGAGCGTCCGGGGGAGGCTGGGCCCGCATGGCCCGGACTCATCCTGTGGCGCTCGTTTTGTCGGTTGCCGGAAGGCGGCCCGCTGGGCGGCGGCGGACCGGCCCCGACGCCGGAACCCGCCTCCGCGGCGCTCGTGGTGGCGGGGCTTGCCTTGGTGGCACGGCGGTCACGTCGCCTTCGAAGCGGATAGATCTCTGGCTTCGGCGTGGCAGGCCCGCGACGCTGGCGCTGCTGGCCCTCGGCGGGATGGCGCTGTTCGCCCGACGCCGTCGGGCGTGAACTCGCCGGGCGCGGTGCACGCCGCGTCGTGCTGCCCCAACGACGGCGGCGGCGGTCAGTGAGGGTGGCTGTGGGGCGGGGGTTCGCCGTCTCGCGTGACCGCCAGCAGCGGGAATACGATGTCGCTGAAGCAGCACGGAATCGTTACGGCGAGGACCACGAAGATGAACACCCACCCCGCCGAGTGGATCCAGTGTCCCAGCCCGAAACTGACCAGGTAAAGCAGCGATGCGGCGCTGGAGATCAGGACGTGGGCCGCGTGCGAAAAGAAGGTCGCCCGCATGATGTGGGCGCTTGACACGAGCCCCGCCACCACACCCACCACGGCGAAGGGGAGAACCAGGCCGGGATGCTCGATGACGCAAATGTGTGCATGCATGTCGGCTCCAAGGATCAGGCCGCTCACGTACGGGATCAGGACGTCGCTGGCACCGCACACGAGAATCGCGCCCAGGAAACCCACCACGATCGCCTTGACCCACCGCCTTTCGTATTGCCAGAACATCGCGGTCGTCGCAGCGGCCGAGAAGAGCATGTGCGCGGGGTGGAAGATGTGGAAGAGTTCGCGGAAGGCGTCGGGTAGCCGCTCCTTATAGAACGGCTCGCCCATGAAGGTGAGAACGGCCACCAGGATCATCCCGCCGACCGTCGAGAAAATCGAGAACGGCAGGTGGGAAAGCAGTTCCTGCCTCAGATGCTGCAGTCCCACTCGCATGGGAAAGACTCCTTAACCGATCGGGGGGCTGCCCCCGAACCTGATACCCCTGTCTCGCTTCCGTATTATAACGTGGTCAAGCGCGTTGTGCACGTTTGGGGGCGGAACTGGGGCTTCGGGCCGCAGACGGCCGGGGTTCGAGGGGCGTTGGCCGTCCTGCCGTGAGGCCGCCCGGAATGCCCCGACACCGCCGAAATGCCAATCGCGGCGAAATTTCATCGCCGGACACCCTTGCCGGGGAGAGGCGGACCCCCTAATAATATTGTGGAGGGAACCTCCGCATGGGGGAGGAGATCCCGCTAAGGGTGGTGTCGTGGACTTGTCGGCAAGGCCTGTCAGGGCCGGTATCACAAACGGATGGGGCAGTTCGGCAGACGCCCGAAAAAGGGCGGGATGGAGGCCCTCTGCACGGGCATACCCTATGGGTTGGGTATCCGGTCCCCAGAAGACCGTGTCAGTGGGGTGTAGGAGGTCGCTACGGGCGGCGGGAGGGGATAGAACCGCTGTTTTCTCGCCGAAAAAGGGGGTTTCTTACACGGAAAAACTTCCCGCTCCGCTTGACAAGCGGGAAAACTGTGTTATATTATCAGGGATTCGGAGGTGTTACGGGGAGACGGTACAGCAGATCGCATTGCTACTGTCTGAGATTTCTGCCTGGCCATGAGAAAGGGGTATGTTATGAGGGCTTTCCGGAGCCTACGGAGGGTGTTGTTGGGGTGCGCGCTTGCTGCGCTCGTTGCATCAAGTGCGTGGGGAGATTTGACGATCCGTCTGCTTTACGTGCCTGACCCCGGGAGCCCACCGGCACCCTATCCGGCGCCGCCGGCATACGGCGGTGCGGTGGCGATCGACCCGGCCAACCCTCTGCCTGTGACGATGCAGATCTGGGCCTCGATCACGGCCCCCGACAACGGGACCATGATCGACGACGGTCTGTACAAGTTCTATTCCGCCTTCCGCAGTTCCAATGGCGGCCTGATCCTCGGCGACCTGGAAGTCGGGCTCAATTTTGTCGGCGACCAGAACTACCACTGGTTCCAGGGCGAGAGTTCGCACTGGGGCTACCGGAACGACCTGGAAGGCGCCCTCGATATGAGCGATCCCGGCCACCCGATTGCGAATGAGGAGGATCCGCTCTATCCGGGCGGCAACGATTCGGATTATCACTACCTTCCCCGCTCGGGCGACGGCGACCTGGACATCGGCCACGCGGAGATTGGCAGACCCTCGCCGCCGTGGTTCGGGGTCCGCCACAGGAGCGGGACGCAGTACACCGACGAAGAGTACTCGCCGCTGCCGTTCGGAGACCCGGGTCCTCAGGGCAACCCGACGAATGATTTTCTTATCGCGTACCTGACGTTCACCCCTCTGACCCCTGATCTCCCCGACTGGGACGCCGGCTGGGAAGGGGGCGAGTACAATGAACTTGGCCAGTCCGGCGTGACGGAGATCTGGGCCGACCCTCGCCAGAACGAGGCCGCCCTCTGGGAGGAGAACTTCGTGACCAAGAACAACTACCTGAATCCGGATCCGGGCGAGCCGGTTCAGGGCACCATGCTGAGTGGCGAGCGTGTTCTCCTCTACGTGGCGTCCGCCGCAGCGGCGCCCCCCGGCGGGCCTTTCCAACTGGTCGCGGGCGGCGGTGACACCGTTCTCGACGGAACGGCCGCGACCGGCAGTGTCAACTGGTGGGGCTGGGACTTTGACGGCGACGGCGACTACGAGATTGAGGGTATCGGCGAAAGCATGCCGACCATCTCGTACGAACTGTTGAGCGGCATGGGCATCCCAGACGGCGTCTATACGGCCAGGATGACGGTCGGCTGGTCGGCCAGCGACCCGATCAACACCGATACGGCCCTCTTTGACCTGACGCTCGTGCCCGAGCCCGGCACGGTGGCGCTGCTGGCCGTCGGGTTGGTGACGCTGATTCGTCGCCGCAAGTAAGGCATACGCCTTAGCGATTGGACGTGAACAAGGCCGCCCCTACGTGTGACAGGGGCGGCCTTTCTTATGGCGTTCTGCGGGTCGGGGTGACGCCTCCTGGGGGGCCGGGAGCAACAACGAATGCACGTCCGGCCGACGATGGTTGTGCTGGTCATCCTGGCGGCAGTGTCGGCGGTCCGAGCCGATCCGTTCGTGCCGAACGACCCGTTCTACGCGCCGTATCAGTGGTACGGTCCCGTTCTGGACCTTCCGGGAGCCTGGGACCGGAGTCTCGGCTCGCCGGACGTGACGGTGGCGATTCTCGACACCGGTGTCATGACCGCCACGCCCGACCTGGCCGGACGCCTCCTGCCGCCGCTCTCGGCCACCGGCGACCCGCCGCTCGACGGGACGTACAATCACCACGGAACCTGGGTGGCAAGCGTCGTGGGAATGGGCGTCAACAACGCCACGGGCGGGGCCGGGGTCGGCAACGTCAGCCTTCTGCCGATTACGGTGACCAACCTGGCCGGACACAACAGTTCCGGCGACATCGCCCTGGGCATCCGCATGGCAGCCGACGCCGGCGCCAAGGTCATCAACGTCTCCCACGGCACCCTCAAGTACGGGCTTCTGGATGCCGCGGCCGCCTATGCCAGGTCGCTGGGGGCGCTGACGTTCGTCGCCGCAGGCAACTCGAACACACGAAATTCCATGACCGGATTCGAGAACCTCATCTTCGTCTCCGGCACCGACCAGGGCGACGAGCGATGGACCAGTTCAACCTACGGCAGCACGTGGGGTCCGTACGTGGACCTGTCCGCCCCGGCGACCGACATCCTGGTGGCCGATCCGGCCGACGTCAACCTGCCGAGCGGGTACGGCATCCACCACGGGACCAGTTACGCGTGCGCCCTGGCGT
>Ga0307379_10000889_pt1 | contig 48568 bp, 79 predicted proteins | sample UN2MG_FD_202237 | JGI IMG/M metagenome (GOLD analysis project Ga0307379, IMG submission 202237) | Soil microbial communities from Risofladan, Vaasa, Finland - UN-2 | ecosystem: Environmental > Terrestrial > Soil > Coastal area > Acid sulfate soil | place: Finland: Risofladan, Vaasa | collected... | reverse complement strand
ATTTTTTGAAAATTATTAAATTAGTTATTATAATTTAATGCATCCCTAAGATTTTTCTTATTCTGTAACTTTTTATTTACTATATCCAAATCTTGATCTATTACATTATTTAAAAAGTTAAGTAAATTAGGATATGCTTTTTTCTTTTCTAGGAAAGTTTCGCTAAATTCAACTATATATCCTTTTTCCGTAATGTCTATTGCACCAATTATATTAACCTGGTCAGTTTTTTTTAGGGTCATTTCACAGTTTTTATATTGTAATTTTACAGTCATTTCAAAAGATATAATATTATTATTATTAATTTTATATTGCCCCACCCTACTACCCCCTTAACAGAATATTCAATTTTTATTCATTATTATTATACTACATTTTAAATTAAAAAACCCTTATTTTTGTCAAATATTTTTAATAATCAAGAGGATTTATTTTGCCTTTTTTGACCTTTTCCTTTTGTATGGCATATAATCAATCCCTGGGAATTTCTCGTCTAAATCAAGGCCACCTTTAACATTTAGGAAAGGATTTTTATCATCACTTCCCGTGGGCCCGATCTTATCATTAATTTTTTTCTTTCTCATAATGATCATCACCTTTGATTTTTAAATATTACCTGCCCAAAGGTAGTCCCGTACCACACCGCACCTTACCGCACCACGCCAGACTCAACCTAACCCTACCTTACCGCACCACAAATTTTTATTACTTAAATCTTATTACTTCAAATCTACCAAAATGGGGTCTCCAATCCCCAATTCCGACAAACTTTCCAGCATAATCAACTATCTCTTTTAGAATATCCTTTAGCATTGAATCATCCATAACCAACAAATTAAATTCTGCTTCCCAACCTTTTTTAAATGCCGGTCTGCTTCTTAAAATCTGATTCCTCTGGATCTTGACAAATTCCTGATGATTGTAGTCAAAAGTTTTCTTTCCTAAAGGAATTTTATCGGGTTCAACTTCAATGGTAGCATTTATCATATCTTTATAAGTTTTTCCCATTCTACCTTTAATTTTAAAATTTACCGCTGCCTTTACCAAACCAGCCCTTAATTGTTTACTGGGAATATAGCAGCCTATCTCATCATCAAAATATAAAGATTTTTCTGCTTCTTTGGAATAGTCAACTTCACCGGATTTTTGTCTTGAATTATCTTCTTCAAAAGGTCTTTTATGCTGTAAATAATCGGCAATTCCCTTGATTTTTACTTGAACCTCGTAAGCCATCGTTTTTCTCCTTTCTTATTATTTTTGGACAAGTTTTATGACTTCGACCATACCAAACCACACCTGACCAAATTACCCGCTTAAAAGCGGTTGCCCACCGAACCTCGCCTTACCACACAAAACCTCATCGCACCGCACCATACCGGACCCCACCTGACCAAACCTTAAATTATTCCTGCCCGAAGGCAGTTCCTTACCACGCCTCACTGCACCGAACCCCGCCGCACCCTATCAAACCGTACCATACCATAGAAGTATTTTTTTAATAACTTCCTAAACTTCGGATTATCTAAATCGTTAACTATAGTATTAATTAATCTTAAACAATTTATGCCATTTTCTTTACAAATTAAATCCTTCTTTTTATCTCTAACTTTTTGTTTTGGATCACTAATATGGAAAAATCCGCCAGGCTCAATAATACTTGTTAATTTCCCATGTCTAAAAATTGCTATATCTGCATGTGAATTATTATTCCAGAATGATTTTAGCCATTGATTTTTTGGCTCTGGGAATAGTTCTTTTAATGGTATTTTTATTTTAAATTCTAATCGGGGAAATTCATTTGTTAAATGAAAATATAATTTTTTTATTACTTCTTCGTCATCTTGTATCTTGATCATTCTTATCTCCTAATTTTTAACTGGTATTAATTTACCACCACAATAATGACATATATTATCTTTATCAAGAAATTCTTTAGGGGATTTTAATAATTCTGTAGCATTAATAAGTCTTATAATATAATTACCTTTTTTATCTATACCACCCTGCCAAATTTTTTCACATTTTTCACATTTAAGTTTCATTCAATTTTTTCCTCCCGTAAAGTATCTTTAAAAAAATCTTTCCGTTTTCCGATATAACCACATCTCCGGCACCAAAAATCTTTAGTCCTAAGCCGGGATCGGACTTCTCGATTCCCGCATTTAGGGCAAATCGGAACTTCTTTTTTTATCTTCATATAAAATCATCTCCTCCCACACACCCATTATATAATAAAAGATATTCATTTGTCAAATTTATTTTTAATTATTCAATTTTTTATTGTTTTTTCTGCTTTTTTTTTACTCGAAATCGCTGTAACCCTTATAAATAAAGGGTTTGCTTGATTTTTGAAGACGTTCGTAGACTGCGTATATGGAGAAATTTTGAAGTGGCGCGTATGATTATATGTCTGAGGTTAAAAGACACACCTTAAAATCAAAATTTGAAGGTCTGTTTTTTGGTGATCTAAAAATGACCTGCCCCGGACTCTTCACCGGGGCAGTTAAGGAGGTACCTAAATGAAAAAGTATCGTGGGTTGGCGGCAAGCGATATTTATTTTGAGAGATCAGGGCATATAAACTTTTTTCCGAATTTTTCTTCAAACAATTCTTCTATCCGCTTCTTTAATCTGGCATCGAAAAAAATCGCATAGAAATCTAACTTTACCATTTCAATGTATTCTTTATATCTTTTCTGGAGTATATAAGCCCTGTATTTTTTGTGATAATCTACTTCATATATTCCCATGCATTTGAATATTTCTGTCCAGAAGGGAATAGTAATATTCTTTTCTAACCAAGTATCTCCTATGTAGGGTTTACGGTATTCTTCTTAAAAACATTAACTGCATTAAAGAAGGCCACGATTGCATCTATGGTCTTACCTGCAAAATCTAATATTTTCTCTTTTTCAAATGGCAAAGTTATAAATCCTGCAATAAAATCTAATGCAAGACCAACTACGACTAATACCGCATTTTTCTTTTCTGGTCCGTGACCGGGAACTTCAAAAAGATTCACTAAGGCTATTAACATGGAAAGTAATCCCGGTATAAGTTTTAAAAATTCTAAAATCTTGGATAACATTTGCTTTTACCTCCTTTCTTAATTTATTACTATATTTATTTTTTGGGTTTTTTTTCCAATCTTTGTATATATACATACATTGGCACAGGTTCAAAAATTTTCATTTGTCCTTACTTCCTTTCATTTATTTTATTATTCTAAAACTCTATCCAACCATTAACCCATGCGATAAACACACCAAACAGTGCTGCTACAAAACCGAATAATAAAGGTCCCATTATTTTTCATCTCCTTTTCTTATATATATTTACGAATATGTAAAATAAGATTGCTAATATTAAAATTAAAATACAGTTCATGTCCTATTTTCCTTCTTTTATAATCCGATAAAACTTCAATAGACTCTCGTTTTCTATGTGTGCCGAATAGATAATTTTTCCACCTGGATATACCCAGAATTTACTCGGAGAAGGCGGTTTAACGTCTACATGAATACCCCATTTAGCTATACCAATTCTCAAGCCCCCCACTTTTTCAGCTATCAGGCCCAATTTTATCGGGGTTATCCCATTAACTTTTATATCAGCAGCCTCTCCATCAGGAGCCGGTATGTGTTCAGACCCGGGGAAACCACCTATTCTTTTATTTTCTTCTTCACATCTATTACCACTTAAAACAATAACCGGCCTATGAAAATCAAGCCCCCTGTCTATAATCATTATCATCATTTCAAGTTTAAACAGTAATAGACTACTTACCCGGACCTTTTTTCTCCGGCATTTTTTACAAGGACATCGAAATTCCCATTTCCAAAAGTTAGTAGAAAGATCGCCTAAAGATTTTTTATTTCCGTCCATTTATTCTCCTATCAACACTTTCTATTAATTTACACAGTTTATTTTGGTTCTCGCCGATATCTTTAAGTAATACTATGCTCTGGTTATTCAAGTCGGCATTTTTTACATTGTCCTGATGTAATTCCTTCATATCATTGATAACTAAATTCCTAATAAATAATGTTTCCTCTTTTCGTTCCTCATCACGCTTATTTTCCTTTTTAATTCGTTCTTCATCGTGCTTATCCTCTCTTATAGCTTGACGTTTAGTTTGATATTTTAAATACCAAGCCATTAATGATACCAAGATTGCTAATGCTCCTACATCTCCATAATTACTAATTAATTCTCCTATCATTACATCATCTCCTTATGGTGTCTGCCATTCTGGAGCAGTTGCCCCAGCGTTCATCGTTAATACTTGCCCCGCTGTTCCTTTAGCCAATCTTATCCAATTGGTTCCATTGAAATACAAAATATCCCCAGCAGCTTGACTTGTGATAACCAAATCAGTTGCCTTAATACTTGCTGTACCTTCGGCGGTCATATCACCGCCAGCACTAACATTAACATAATTAGTCCAGGCACCATCACCCATTTTGATATTGCCTGCGTTGTCTATTTCTTGACGTAAAACAGGAGTATCTGAACCATCAGGCGTGGTAAGAAATTCTAATCTGCCTGGCATATCATCTGTACCTGGAGTTCCATCAACTACTCCCCTTATTTCTGTTGCATTTACATGATAACCACTGACATCATTCCACCCTGAAAAATATATATCTCCTAATTTATCTCCTGATGCAACATTACTAGTTGGGTCTCCATCTCTGCTTCTCCTAAAAAAGAAATAAGGTGGATTATTAGCATCGACAGCACGTGAAAGCCTAAAGCCAGGGTTGAAATCCCAAATCCCTGTAACCGTCTCATTCTCATCTAACATACCAATAGAAGTTACATCGGATAAATCGTCAGAAGATATTGCCCTACTTTCCCAACTATCACCATCAGCGACTAATACGTATTTATCGGTGGGAGTAGTAATACCAACATCGGTTAAGTCTGAAAGTTGAGAAACTCCGCCACCAGCCCCTGTGGTTTCCGTCCAGACTGCAGCCCCATCAGTGTTATCGAGGCATACATACTCTTTGTCATTTGTGATATCGAACCATCTACTACCTACTGCATAACCTTCATCTACATCATTATTTACAGTTGGAGCTTGAGTCCCGTCGAGTTTTACTTTTAGATTTTCTACGTAGTTAAGAGATAAATCTTCTTTAGTCTCCGCAAGTGTTCTAACCGCATAAGTATCATTAGCAGTTAATTTTATTAATGAAGGTGATACATAAGCTAGCGCTGATATATTTGTTAAGGCTGTATCGAGTGGTTGTATATTCAATTCTGCTTTGGTTTGCCAGGTCATTTCCCCGGCAATATAAGCGGCAATATCGTCATTTACAGGTTCATTGGAAAATTTCAATCCGGCTTCGGGTATTTGAAGGGTGCCAATGGTCGTACCATCTACTTTTGGGTAAGTTGTGTTATATTGACTATGACCAAGTAGATTACCATAAGCGTCAAGTATTTCCCTTACCTCTATTGTATCCTCCAAAGCGTCCGATTTATCGCCAGTGCCTACAAAATAGTCAACCCCACTTTGCTGTGTATAATTATAAAAGGTAAAACCGGGAATACTAAATACTAATAGAAGGATTGATAAAATTATTCCTAATAATATTTTATTTTTTAACATTTTCTTTTACCACCTCACTTTTAATTGGTTTATAATTCATAATTGTGTTTATAAGTATGCCTCGAAGGCCCTTCATGCTGAACTGAGAGAGCCTATTATTTAGCTCCTCTTGTAAAAACTGAGTCAGTATCTTGTCAATTTCTTTTGCTAAATTTTCCATGATATTCTCCTTTCATAAAATAAAAAAAGAGCCAAAAACAGAACGTTTTATCGTTCTTATTCTTGGCTCTCTAAAAATGGAGCTCTATTGACTTATTTAATTTTTAGAAATTAATTACTTAATTGTTAAAAATCTTCTTTAGCTTTATCTCTCCAACATTATTTTGTTAGCTTCCGTTGCTATTGTTATTACGGCCCTATATTGCCTCATAAATATTTTTGCATCTGCTAATTCTTCCGTTGTCATTCTTTCTGCTAATCTATTTATTTCATCTGCTGTCATACTATTAAATTGAGCATTATATATTGATAACATTGAAGCTAAGGTTAAATCTTGTGTATTTGATGTATTAGACAAAATATTAACAGAAAATATTCCTACTAAAACTATAATTAGTAATATTAATAATTTTTTCATTTCATTCCTCCTGAAATAAAATTTAATTAAGTCTCCAAACTTCATTAATTTTACTTAAATACATAGAATAATTATTTAGCGTTTCACTTTCGCTTGAACAAATATCTTCAAAACAAACGGTTGCAGTTAAAGTAAGATTGATATTCATTTCAGAAATATTCCCACTTGTTTCAACATAGTTAAGATAAGCACTAAAAACTAAAGTTGAAGAATCAAAATAAGGCATACCTTGATATACTTCAACTGTCTGATAAGCATTTCCATCCGGGATGCAATAAGTTTTGGCTAATTCATATTCTCGATTAGATAATGCTAATAAATAATTATCCACTGTTCTTAATATATCTTCTGCATTGTGGAGTGGTGGAGTAACTATTCCCGAACATCCAGCCAATGTGAAAATTAAAAATACAACAAAAATCAACAACAGTGATTTATCCCTCATTTTTACCTCCTTTTTTATTTAGATCCTTTGGATTTTTCTCAATTATCTCATTTATCTTTTTTTCCATTATACCAAAGTCTGAAGGATATTTCAATTTTAATTCATCCATAATATATTTTAGGGTTTTTCTTAATATTTTTAGTTCAGAGGGGATATTATATAGTTCATTAATTTTAAAAGCTAAAGTCATCCTTCTATCAGTTCCAGAAAAATAACTATATTTATTATAATCAAAGTTTATTATTTTCTCATCTATAATTTCATAAAGAGGGAAACTATTCCAAGTTTTTTGTTCTCTAACCCTAAATTGCTTATATTCTATCTCTTTTGTTTTCTTGCCTTCCTTATCTTTTTTGTATTCTATTTTTAGCACATCTTTTATAAATTTATCATCATCAGGTAATTCGATTAATTTATCGTAACCATAAAATTCTTCATCACTTATCGATAATATTATTTCATGTTCTATATCATCCTCGTCGAAATTTAATTTCTTTGTATTAATATATAGTTTCATTCTATCTCCTTCCTTACCAACCCTCTGTCGTATTCACCAAATACCAAGCCGAATGGTGATAATTATGTAACAATCCAATCGTTGGTACTGCTATCTCTCCATTGTAATTATTAGAAACAGGAGCATCTGCTAAGGTTGGCAATTGTAATTGTCCTGAACTATAAAAGGCGGATATCTTTTCGGATGCGTAAATTTTTAAAGTCGTTGTTATAATTTCGGAATAAGCGGGATTCATATAAATAGAAAAACTGGCAAGGCCTGCTTTAGCAAATGTCACTTGTGCGCCAGTTGCATCATACAATCTTATCCCGCTATCTTCAAAGTAGATATCTTCATCAGTCCCGCTACCAACACTTAATCTACCCTTTATTTGCAAAGCACTTCCATCCCATTTTAGCCAGTTGGCAGCACTGCCGATATTTAGTTTATATGCTCCTCCTTCATACCCTAACCAAAATCCTGCTGTGGTATCTGCATAAGAAGTCTTATCTACAGTCCTTATATATCCCGTATTACTAATCTGAATAGTCCCTGCAGTTATTGCTCCCAGATTAGCACTTATTGCCGATAAATAATCTATATCTAATCTATCAGCAATGATCGAGCCTGTCTCAATATTTCCGCCGTTAATAATGGTATACGTAAGTATCCAATCTGCGCCATTATAAGTTCGGGGTTTATCCCCGTCATCGGTATCTATCCAGATATCCCCTGCCTGCATTCCTGATGTTGGAGCGGTCGCTTGCCTGAATACTTTGGCTTTAGCGTCATATATGCTTAAATCAGGCTTATCGCTTATATTGGCATAGCCCGAAGTATTTGCTATAAATTGGATCTTCCCCTGGATTATTCCATTATCCAAATCAAAATAAGTTAAGCTATCAGTAGATTCAATTTTCCCGGTCCGGATAAATCTTCCATTTATGATCGTCTGGCCGTAAGTTAAGGATACTCCCCTCACACTGTCGACTACCGAATGTAATACTCCGATAAGAAAATAATAATATGTCTCATCATCATCAAATTTTCTTTGTGTCCCATCGACTACGATTTGCCCGGTATAACCAGGCTCCTTGGTGCATTTAGCATAAATATAATAGGCTGTCTCATCTACCAGACTATCCTGAGAATTTTCTGATAGTGTCCAGGTTGTAATTTCATCTGCAATTGATAAATGAATTAAACTTCCAGCACTGGCATGAAATTTAGACACATCAGAAGTATAATTCCCTTCAATTTCAACACCGGATAAAATAAATTGGGTTGATTTTGATCCCACTGACAACATTCCGGTCTCAACCGACTCAGGTCTAATTTTTCCCATATCGAAATATCCGTCTGTATCAAAAATCATTGTCCTTAATTCTTCAGATGTTCGCCAGTTTCGCCTGGATCGGATAATATTTCCACCTTCTCCAATCTCAATTTTTTCTTTTAGATCTTCCTGCTCGTCATATAATCGTTGGATCAACTGCACTTCCAAATGGTCAGTTAATTTCAGGGTATATTTATATTCATTGGCCACCGATTTAGTTAGTTCTACAATTCGGGTCATTACATTTATCCCTAAATCTGTGTCCTGAATTGTAATAAAATCTCCTACCTTTAGACTAATTAAATGGGTTTGAAAATATCGCCAGTCAGGTTCAAGAATATAGGTTACTCTAGGTTCACAATTATCGTTAATGTAAGTTTGAGCTTTGGCCTGCAGGGCTGTTTCGGCAGTGTCTATATAAGATTGTGGTAATTCTATCTCCAATAATACATATTTATCGCCTACTGCAGGCTTTAAGGTGGCATTAGGCATTTCATAACCTACCTCGTCTTGATAGGCAATAATGGTAAATTCTTTGGTAGCGTTATTATAATTAGAGACTTCAAATTCATACCCGCCTAAATTTCCAGAATTAAAGTGTAGTTTTGCGGTTACTCCGGGAAGTAGATACTCATTTAAATCAAACATAAGAGGCTCGTTAGTATCTTTGAACTTTGTAATATCTCCCTCATCTACCCAGCTTATCGTTCCTTCCCGGTGGGGATAAATATCTTCAAATAGTTCTGTATGTTCAATTGTGCCATACTTATCAATATTTTTTTCTAAATAGGATTTTTCATCAATGGTTACAAATTTTAATCTTCTGCAGTGGTCTCGGTAATCGATTGCCAGATTTTTTGTCGAGCCAAAAGCATATAGCCTAGTAATAATATTCTTTTCACTTAACGTGTTTCGTGTAATATTTCTTAAACCCTGTTTATATTTGAAGGTTAGCCCTGAATCACTGCCCGCCTTATCGGTAAAGCAAATATCTTTTGTGTAACTATAAATACTAAATTCAGTAGGGTGGTAACCATGTTCAGCTTCGGCAGCAGGTTTATATCCTATCACCGCGTCGGCAGCGGGTAAATAGGGTAATTCTGCCCCCTCTTCATAATCTAATGCAAAAGTGAAATAGAATTCCCCTTCAAATTCCTCGTAAAGTTTTTGCAGGACTTGCATGCAGTTATTTTTTGAAAAACTTAATAATTTATAATCTGAATTTGTCTGATCACAAGTTCCTTTTGCCCAGCCGGTATGTTCCCGGACCATATTAGTTATAATAAGGTCGATAAACGTTTCCAGGTTCCCCATTAAATAAAAATCAGAATTTCCATCAGTATCTAAAAATTGGGTTTTGAGTAATTCGTAACTTTCAGATTCAAAAGTGATATTGTAATCATAAGAATTAATAGAATTTTTTTTGATATTAGGAAGGCTATTAATATGATATATAACATCATCGTAAACAATAAAATCCCCGATATTAATATCTAAAAAGATATGGGAATTAAAAGATGATTTGATGATATCCTGTCCTAGAAGCTGGCTAATATGGCGGGTATTATCATCAGTTTTTATTGTTATCCAGAATATTGATCCTCTATGTATATTCAGATTCATTATAAAATTCTCCTCATGAGGCTATCGTTGGTTCAGGTTCTCTCAATTTTAAAATAAACTTTCCCACTAATGTAGAACCATTCCAGCCGGTTAACATATCTAAAGTTCCACCATCTTTAAAATATATATCCAGAGTATCGGTTAAAAATGGTAATTTTAGGGTATGCAGGCCAGGACCTTCTAACACTAATTTAAAGGCTTTCAAATGATTAAGAAAAAGAACTTTCGAGGTCGCTTTTATGTAACAAGATAATATTATATCCCGGGGCTCGAAATTAATATCGTCTGCAGTAGTAAAAGCTTCTTCTCCGTTGGAATCGAGCCAACTATGGGCTGTTTTACCTTTTCGCTTCAAAAAATCTAAAGCCCCTCTTGTTTTTTGAACATATACTCCGTATGTAGTGGCCATATCCAAAGTATCAAGTAAATATCCGGATTGCATATTCTAAACACCCCCTATTGATCTTAAATATTCACTCTCTAAAGTATTCCCTTCGCCTATTTTTTTATCAATACTTTCTAAGTACTTATTATATTTAGTATTATCAGCGATTTGGCTGTTAATAATTATTATGCTTTCCATATTCGTAAGAACCTCTACGGTATTAATTCTGATTGCCTGGAATTGTCCGGCCAGTAGCCCTGCTGTTTCTTCTGTTATACCGGCAATTGCTCCTGTTAGCCCTGTTATATCTACTCCCTCTGTTACCCCCGCTATTGCATCCTCTAATTCTATCCCTGCTGCTGCTAAAATCGATTGTAATGCTTCCCATTGAGCTGAGGCATTTTTAATTATATTTTGATATGTTGACGCTAAAATATTTATTTCTGCAGTTGTTAAACCGCCTTCGGATAGAGAAGCAAATTGTTTATACCAACCCTCGATATATTTTGTGATAATAGTTCGCTTGAAAGCATCTATAATTGCCTTTCTCATCATATCGTTAAAAGTATCGGCAAAAACTTCAGCAGAATCCAACCCTTGAGAGAATCCTTCGGCTATAGCATCGGCAATTGATTCGGCAGTAGTCCCGGTAAGAATTTCCCGGTATTGTTGCCATAAATAAGCTATTTCTGCATTGGCACTTTCTATAGACGATAACCATTCTTCTATCTTTTCCTGGTCAGTTGTGCTCCAGGTCCACCAGAAAAAATGTCCATGAGCTTTTTCTTCGGCTGCAATCATATCATTGTAAGTATCAATCTGTTCTTCGAGTAAATCAATTGTATTCTGTATTGCTCTAGTCTTTGCTGTTCCTAGAGCTTGGTTCAATATTGTTTGCTGTTTTTGTAATTCAAGGGTGATCGCCTGTAATTCTTTCCGAAGTTTGGGGACATCAGAATGGTACTTAACAAATATTTTAATAATGCTGTTTATGGCAGCCGCTATTCCGCTTATAATCCCGGTAATATCACCCGTTGCGAAACTAATTGTTATTCCACTGATTCCACCAACTAGATCGGCCATATTATTTATCGTTTCTTCAAGTTCTGTGTCAAAATTACCGACAGCGCTGGCCAGGGCGTGTAGGGCATCAACTGTTTCATTGATTTCTGCTCTTACATTTTCCCATATTTGCTTTTGTGAATCGGCGATTTTTTCACTAAGTAAGATTATAATATCGGCATATTCAGCATATTCTATTTTCATTTCTTCCAGGGTTTCTATATAATCTTTTAATTGTTTATTATTTAATTCTTTCCCATATCCGGCTAATTTATCATCTACTTCTTGTCTTGCCTTACTTGCTTTAATTTCTGCTATTAGTTGTTTTTCTATATTCTTTAATCTTTCTTTTTCATATTTGTCATCAGTAAGCAATAGTAATTCAGCCGTTTTTTTATGAATTGAAACAATCTTTTCTTCTATTGTCTGGTAAGCGGCAAAATAAGAATCCAATAATTCTCTTTTTTCTTTGGCCGCTTCTTCTTCTTTTTTCGATATTTTATTCAATTCAATAGTTATAAATTCAAAATATTCCTTATTGACTTCTGTTTCTTTATATAGTTCTGTTCTGGCTATTTCAAGCCTCTGTTTATAGTGTTCTTCTAATTCCCCTATCTGTTGCCCTAAATTCTCTTTGAATATAATTAGCGATGCCTCTGTCATTTCTTTATTATATTTATCATTAATCTCTAATATATTTTTATTATGCTTTTCAACTGCCGATAAATATTCGGTAGAACCTTCTTCATAATTTTTGATTATAGATTCGAAATTATCTTTTTCAGCTTTAAGATCTTTTTCTCTTGCCTCTTTAATATATCCGAAAAGTTCATCTTCTATCTTTTTCCTTTTCTCTATTAACGTCTTATTGTATTCATATATATCATCGGTAATTATTTTAGTTAATTCGGCATTGCCTTTATATTTTTCCAGCATATCAGAAAGGTATTGACCATAGTTTTTGCCTTCTTCGATTAATTGTGCATTGTGTTTTTCTACATATTCTTCCCCGAATTGAGCTATATCGCTTGAATATTTTTTGTATCGGCCTGCCATATATTTTAATTGATCTTCTACTTCTTCAACATTAGCGGCAATTGGGATTATGGTTTCGGGAAGTTCTTCTCCGGCTGTAGAGGGTATTACAATTGGTCTTTCCCGCGTCTTTTTTAATTCCTTTAATGAGTCAGTTAGTGCATCTACTTCAATTCTTGATTTTTCTTGATTAAGAGTTAACTGATCCTCTTCTAAACTTCTTTTTTCGGTTGCATTAGATAATTCTTGCTCTAATTTTATATATTCGACATTATCTCTTAAACGAATTTCCATCATATCATTTAATTGCTCTTGTTTATATATTCCCTTTTCCCCACCTGTCAATATAAATTCTGTTAATTCTTTTTCAGCTTTAATTTGTTTTTCAATTCTCCTTATTTCTTTATTTCCCTCATCTTCGTTCCTATCATATAATTCTTTAGATAAATCTGCCCGGCGCATTTCGATTTTCGCCTGTGCCAATCCTAATTCCATAATTCTTATGCTTAAATCTATATTGCCTTCTTTGGCTAAAGTTAAAATATCAATAGAAGTGGCAGCATCTTCGGCAGCTTTTCCAAGAATGGGGAAATATATAGCCAAGGCTTTTTCGGCTGCATGTAATTGGGTTGTTTCTTCTCTGGTAAGTTCTGTCTTGCCTCTTAAATTTTCTACGGTCTCAATTAAATTATCAATTCTACCCTGTTTTCTTTGCAGGGTATCGGTTAATTCTGAATAACTTCTTGAAAGTTTAGAAAGCTCATCAGTAGCCCCGCTCATAGCTATATTAATACTTTTAGCTATATCGTTCATAGTGCCAAGTATGCTATCTCCAAGCGGTTTTAATTTAGCCATTACATTATTATGTAAGATAGCTAATTGATTTTCGGTGGTATCCATCATAGTGGCAAAAGCTTTATCAGTAGCGCCGGTAGAATTTTCTATCTCATTTAGAGTCTTATTGAACGCTTCACCTTCATCTGTCATAACCGCAAGCAGACCGATAAGTCCCCGGACATTGGGGAATAATTCCATCAGAGCGCCTTCATTGCCTTTGGTCGCTATTATTATTTCACTCAAGATTTGCTTAAATCCTTTTGATTTCAAAGCGGATATATCAAATTCAATTCCCAATTCCCTTGCCTTATCTGCTGCTTCACCTGTTCCTTTAGAAACACGCAGCATAGCGGTCAATATTCCTCTAATGCCGGTAGAAACAATATGCGGTTGTATTTTCTTCACTGCTTCGGCATACATGGCGGCAAGTTCATTAAAGGATAGTCCCGCTTCTGCAGCAAGTCCTGTTACCATAGATATAGTTGGGCCGAGTTCTTCCATTTTTACCTTACCGAGTCTTACTATAGTAAATAATTTATCGGAAATATCGGCGGCAGTTCCAGCAGCTTTGCCATAGGCATTCATAACGTAGGTTAAAGCATCAGCAGCGGTAAATGTATCGGTTACAGAGGCCGTAGCGAGCTCGGTAGAGACCCGTAGTATTTTCATAGCCTCGGCCCCATCATAGCCAGCAGAGACAATCTGGTATAGTGCTTTGGTTAATTTCTGGGCATTATCGGGAACGGTTTTTGACATATCAATTATTTCTTTTGATATGCCTTCAAAATTATTCTGGACCGCCTTAGAAATAGTCTGGACTTCTTTCATAGCAGTTTCAAATTCTTTAGAAAAATTGTAGGCCTGCTTAGATATTTTAGCAAAGATAATAGCAGATCCGATTGCCAAGCCTGCAAAAACATCCATTTTGGTTATAGCGCCTGCAAGGCCTCTCAATATTCCTTTGGCCTGGGCAGAGCCAGTTAATAGGCCAGCATTATTTAATCCAGTTTTCCAATATAATGAATTAGTTCCTGAAACGTCAAGAGCCATTTTATTCCACCTTAATTAAATTTTTATTTGCATCTTTTTGATTAAAAATATCCCAGCGTAGTGCTAATTTATTATTATTGAGTCTAATTCCTTCATTAATATATCCACCGGCTTTTTCATAATTCTTTTTTTCGAATTCGTAGATAGCTAACCAGTTTAAAATTTCCGGTAAAATTACTTTTGTATTACTGACTAATAATTGATCGTATAAGCTTCCCTTGGTATTAAATATATTAAGTGCAATTTCGAAATATTTTTTTGCTTTTTTATTATCTTTGCCGGTAAAATAATTCCCCAGCATCAAATATATTTGAGAAATTCTACTTGAATAATGACAAGCTTCTTTCTCTATCCTTTCCGCATTTTTTATATCATCAAGTGCCAGATAGGAACCTACTAAATTCATAAAAGGTTCAAGAAATGCGGTCCAACCTTCGTTATATTTTTCCTTTCTCATTTTCTTGATCCATATTTCACCGTATTTAATAACATTCTTAAAATCACGAGTTACATAATAAGTTTTAATTAAATGAGTAAAATTATGAAAATTGTCCGGATGTTTCTTATATTCTTTTTGGAGCATCGGCAAACTGCGTGCCATTTTATTATCAAATAATTTTTCGCCCTTTTCCCCCTGAAATATATATCCGTAATGATTAAAAATTATATGAGGGGCAAAAAGATATGGGACTTTTACGCTTGGCCTGTTATGAACGGCCTGTTCAAAATGGAAATCCTTCTCATTTTTAAATATTCTGGGCTGCAGCATTTCCGAATATTGCTTTAAATCTCTAGAATAATAGTTATATAAATTTACAAATACCGTTGGTTCTTTATATTTTGGATTTAATATTATATCTTCTAAAGGATATAGGCACTCATGGCTCAATTCCTCATCGGCATCCATATACATAATTTTATCCCCGGTAGCCTTTCCAATCCCGTAGTTGCGGGCTTTGCTGAAATCCCAGGGGATAAATTCTTTTTTATATACCTTGTCGGTAAACTTTTTGGCAATATTTATCGTCCTGTCTGTCGATCCCGTATCTACTATAATTAATTCGGTAAGTGGTTTTAGCGTTTTATCATCTTTTATTTGAATAATAGGTAAGAAGGAATCTAAACATCTTTGTAAATTTGCCTCTTCATTTTTTACTATCATACATATTGATAATTTTGGTTTTTCCATTATTCCTCCTTTAAACAGCTTATAGGATTTACGCCCCAATTCCCTTTTATATCCGGTTCATAGGGTCCGATTTCGCAAATAACTCTTGTTTTTATTTTTTTAATTCCTTTTCCATAATCGATGTTTATAAAAACATCCCTACAGGCATCCCCTACAAATTCGATTTTGGTTATTTCCCATTTCTTTAAATCTTTTTTCCAAAACCAACCTTCTAGCCAGCCTATATTATTCGAATGATTACTTCTCCAGGTCAATTGGGTATATCTCGCCATTTTTGCCCATTTTTTCTTTCTCCAATTGATCAGGAATTTTTCTATCACCTTTTTAATTTCTTTATCCATGAATAACTTCCTTTCATTATTTAATTTTTATAAATGACGTTTCCCTTTCAAATTTATCTAATTTCGTTCTTATTCCACGAGACGGATCATAATATTTATTATTATTCCAGACACAAAAATGTTTATTTTTATATCCGGAGTAATGAATAGTGATTATACAAAGTTTTGGTTTATTATTGTTTTTTATCCTGATAGCTTTATTACTACAGGTTATCCCCTTTTTTTGTAAGGCATAATATAATGTTTTTGTGCCCGTTTTGCCCTTTGAACCAATTAATTTTATTGATTCATTAAGGGTTATTCCGGCAATCATTGCCACGCAGGCCTGGCCACATAAATTTGAATTTTTAGGTTGTTTAATTAAATTAATTATCATAACAATCCTTTTAATTCGTTAATGTCTTTAATCTCCATATCGCTTATTTCTTTCTTTTTTTGTTTTTTGGAATCATAACTTGGAATACTACTCATCAGCATAGCTAAGTTAGTATATGAGTAATTCCATAAGATATCCCTCATGGACATCCGGGGAAAATAATGCATTAATCCGCCAATTATTCGCCAGGGGTTTCCTTTTTCTTGATCTGTAGAAGATTCATCCCCCTTATCGAAACTAAAGACGCCAAAAAAGGGCTGACATCCATTTGCTGAATTACTAAAGTCATTAATTTCAGCCCCTCCTTTGTCGTTAGATTTTCGTTCAAGAATCTAATCAATTTTTTTGATGGTTCTTTCTCTCTATTAACAATTCCATAAGCAATCATTTTAATTAATTTGTCTTTATTTTCGATTATATTCTTAGCTCCCAGATCCATAAAATTGATTTCCTTATCATTGTTTTTCATAGCTCCTACTAATTCATCAGTATTTAAATCCAGTAGAATTTCACTGATTTTTAATAGGGTCCCCATTTTAATGGGGTATATAACGAATTTTCTTTCAGGGGTAATTAAATTAAATTTATGGAATATATTTTTATTTTGGATGGTAATGGTAAAATCAACTCCCTTTTCGAGAATTGAATCTACGGCATTTTGGCGGATCTGATTATTTTTATTATCACTCGGGGCCCCGAGATTGTCCTTGATTTCTTTTTTTTTATTCTTTTTAGCCATATCTCTCCTTCTTAATTTATTACCCGCTCTAATAATGTTTCTATATAGGGCGGGTAATAAATAATCTTTTATGTCAATGGAAGGATCGTCATTTTAATTGGTGCATTTGCAGTGGTAGGAGGCAACAGCACATCAGCGGTAAATGTGATCTGTCCCGATTCGGTTTTGGCAAATCTCAATTCCCCACCGGCGTAAAGAGAAGCCCTGGCTATTTCAAACTTTAATTGCTTCGCGCTTATTAGTTTAGAAGTAAGTTCGAAAGCCCTCTCTGCAATTGCTATTGCCGTATGAGGCGATTTCCAAATAGATGTACCACTCACGCTTCCCCCAAAAGCCTGTACCATCATGGTAGTTGACATATCCCTTGTAGCGAATTCTATTGTTTTCTTGCCTCCAGTGATTATTTGTACATCGGGATATTCGAAATCCTCACAAAACAGATCTGCTACCGAAGCCGCATTAAGCACTAGATGTGCGCTGTCAGGTACTATATATTGTATAGTAACAAGGGTTGTAAGAGACGGCCCTATTTTTACTGTTTCTAATCCAATTAATCTTATATTACTCATTTTATTTTCACCTCGTTTTTATTTTTCTATAAAACAATTTATTCTCAAATTTACATAACTCATTGATTTTTGGTCAAAGTCTTGTAATAGTATCTGATTAGTTATATCAAAAATATAGTAATTTGAAGTGCTATTATATGCCTCTATTTTGGTTATCACTGCACCGGCAATTGCTCTTAATTTTGTTATGTCAGGGGTCCCATTATTAAAATTTTTACAATAGCAATTTATCATAAAGGTGGCATCGTTTATTATTTCGTCTCCGTTATAATTAGATAAAGGAATTATCACAATATCCTGCAATTCAGAATTTAAAGGTTTTTTATTCCTATAAACCTTACCATCTATTGTGGCCTGAACCGGAACTACATTAATAATAGGATATAATATATCGTTTATATCAAATGTTGTTTTCATAGACTATATTCCTTTATCTTTGATTTTAAGAGAGCCTTCGCTGCCGGCACGCTTCCGGTAATTACATCATATCCTTTACTTTCAACCGCTGCAGCATATTCCATCCCTGCAACTCCAATCAAGACAAATCCTTTGCTATTTTCCCTTAATACCTCATTTGCTATTTTTTTTGCCTGGGCTCTACCTTCGGCTTTTCCCTCTATATTTTCCTGAATAATATTTCCATCCCGGGCAATGATATATCCGATTGAACTTCTTAAATTCCCCGTTTGATCGTGATATGTTTGGGTACTCCTGGCGTCATTGACGAATTTTTCGCCTATCATAGCCAAGGTCCAGATGATCCTTTGTTCTATGCTGACCGTAAATCTATCTATTCGTCTGTCTATATTCCCTTGTGAGAATCCAGGAATCAAAGGCATATTAACACTTCATCTCTATATGTTTTTGATATTCAAACAATTGTAAAATTATATGTTCCTTGTTAAAAAAGGTTAGTTTTGCATTATCAGGGACGCTTCCCGCACCGGCAAAAATCGGAGAAAAGATAGCCCAGTTATATCCGATCATATCCCCGGATTCCCCTATAATATATTTAGTTGAATTCGGTTGAGCATTACAGACAATCCCTATTGTTACCAAAGTTCCCTCTTCATATATTCCAAGTGTATATGTTCCGGGAGTAAAATAACTTAAAGTTGCTGTATGAGGATATCTTTTTATCACCAGATTGCCTCCCCATTGACCGTTGGCATAGTTTCTAAATCATATTTCCGTAGAATTGTTTTTGCTAATGCAATTAGTTGAGCTCCATTATATTTAACTGCAAAAGAGCCTTCTCTTAAATCGGGATGTGCGGCCAAAGTGAAATAGAGGGATGCAGCAGCTAAATCTATATCTTTAGCATTAGCTGCCGCATAAGTCCCTCCGGCGTCAAGACCTCTATCTAAAAGAAGTTTCTCCAATAAATTATCATTACTATATTCAGTTTGTGACTGCAAAGCCTCTTTATTGTTCATTTAGATTATGTTCCCCAGCTCCCGGTAGTTGACATTTCAGTATCAAGAGAAAACACTCTATCTATTGTAGGCCAGGATGGGAATGCATTGAGTTCGCCTTTGGTATATTCGGCTATAGGATCAACGTCAGACCATTTGGAAATCAGGATAGGTCCTTTTTTGGCCTGAACTACCTGTTTAGGTGGATTGGTCTCTTCGGCTATTGGTCCGTAAAGCATATCTCCACACTTTAAATCTTCCAGGAAGGTTACATATCTATCAGCTTTATCAGAATCAAGCCAGGGGTCAACTGATGTAATCGTATGTTCTGCATCCTCATAGCTTATTCTGGTGTCGATTATTATTATTTGTGGATATCCTTCGGATTTTAAAGCCTCATTTGCCACTTCAATTGTGGGAGCCCTCTGTTTTCTTGTCCCGCCATAAATAGCATAGGGAATTACAAAATCCTTGATCTGATCCGAAATTCTAAATGCCAGCCATTTAGAACGATTCATTAGCATATATTTTGGTGCTACTCCAGCATCGGAGGCTTGTTCCATGACAAATTCTATGTCGGTTATGGGCTTGGAAGTTGCAGCTAGTAGAATTGTCCATTTAGTAGTATTAGCTCCTACTACGACTTCTTTATTGGCCGCAAGAAGCCCAAAATCAATAGCCTCTTCGGTTATTACTCCTGCAGCGTTTGTGACTGTAGAAAGAGTTATCTGCCCTTTTGATAATGCCTGGAATATTATCCATTCCAACCGGGCATTTACACCGTCCACGCAGTCATCTACATCTCCAAATACAAGGTCCAGTAAGGCCTTCTGTTCCGGTCTTGCCTGGGCTTTCAGTATATTGTAGGTATTCAAATCTATTTCTGTCATTTTCTTTTTCATTCTAATTGCAGGGATTTCTCCCGATAATTTACTTACAGTTCTTCTGGTCTTTAAAGGTGCACTCACATCATAAGCAACCACATCGGCAGCCACCCTATTCCCTTTTGAACCCACCAATGTCTCATATGTGAGAAATGGAGTTGACTTCAAGGGAAAGAATGTAGGCCAGAATAGTTTTTCATATACTCGTGCAATGAGATAGGCCTGCAAACTCTTTTTGTCTATTTCTTTTAATAGTGAATATTCCATGTTATTTCTCCTTACATAATATTTTTAATTTTAATTTTTATGCAAATCTTATCCTGGCAGTTAAATCAGTTTTATGTTGAGTTGTAACGAAATATGGTAATTCTGATTCATCCACAGTTCCCCTGACGACAGCACCTGCAAATAAATTATCCAGTAGAGTTGTTACTCCACCTCTTCTTACCTCTATTGTATCCCGCAAAATAGCGTCTGCGTCATACAGCGCGGTTGCAGTGGTTATTGTGGCAGTTTCGTATAAAATTGATCCTGATACTATACCACCAGTTGCTCCTACCAGTGCTCCTGCAACAGCGATTCCAGTAGTTGATACTCTGGTAATTGTTGAGGCAGTTACCCCATAAATAAATAGGAATTCACCTGCTTTAAATAAATGATCAGTAGGTTCGATTACCATAACAGTACCTGCCGAAACTACTTTGTTAACAATCTTTACAGTTTTAATTACGTTATATAACCCTGCACTGGAAGCGTCGGCATTTAGCAATGTTCCCTTTTTGATTTCTTTGGTCGTAGTTGGGAATCTATTAGTTTTTATAGTCACCCCGCCGGGAATATCTTCTAATATTTTTAGGAATACAGGATCATAAACAGATCCTGATTCTTTTTTTATCTGTAAACTCATTATATTTTCACCTCATTTGATTTATTATTTTTCTTTAATTTCTTCGCCTTTCTTGATTTCTTCTTCCGATAGTCCCCGGAAAGCTTGCCCTTCGGCCCCTACATTCTTTTCTTCAGCAAATTTTTTCGCCATTTCTTCTCCAATGGACCCCGCTGGTTCACCTTTCGAAGGGACTTCTCCCTCTTTGAGTTTCTTGTCAATTTCGGCTTGTTTAAGTCCGAGAACTTCGTCCTTTAAACTTTTGACACTTTCTTCAATGTCTTCGTCTTTATCAACTGTAATATATTTTAAGAATCCTTCGCTCAAATCTGCTTTTTTTAGGGCATCTTTAATTAAAGTCTCCCGCTTTGTCTTAACAGTTGATTCACCTAAACCTTTCACTATATTAGTTAGGTTCCCAATCTGTTCGGTAAGATTGGATATTGTCTTTTCCGTATCGCTCATATTCTCCTGTTCTTTCTTTTTCTTTTCTTCGGCTTTTTCTTTTGTCGTTGCTTCTTCTTTTTCTTTTGCTGATTTTAGATCATGAGTAGTAATAGCTTGCGATACCCTCCGATCCGTCTCAGATTGCAAAAATTTATTAAAGCTCCCTTCCAATCCAGCTTCCTTAATTGCCTTGACCAGCTCTTCTGGTGTAAGTTCCTTTTCCCCTTTCAACTTTTCAATTTCTGCATCAATTTCTGATTCATTAGTTATCTTGATGTCTTTTGCCAATCCCTCATCAAGCCCTGCTTTCTTCAGTGCTTGTTTAACTAAAGTTGTTAGCTTCTCATCCATCTTACTTATCTCCTTTATATTTTTATTTTTTAACAAAAAAAGAGAACCATCTAAAAAGCTATTAAACTTTTTCAAATGGCTCTCTATGTTGGAGCTCTAAAAACAATATTTCTTTTTTTTAGAATAACATAAAATCAATTATTAGTCAAATCCAATTATTCTATATAAGCCCATTTATATTTATAGCATTCTGTGGGGCAAGACCCAATATAATCAAGAAAATCTTTAGTAGAATATGGGCTAATTCTTATGCCATTATTATTGGGTTGCCAAGTTGTTTTAAAATTAATTTTATTTAATTTATTTATTAACCATTTTACATTTTCTATTAAAAATCCTTCAGTAGCTAATCTTATATAAGGATTTCCTTGTTTTTTTCCTTTAAATTTAGGATGCGATAAAGACCCATCACCGATATACCATTGCCTGCAAGTCAAAGGAGTTAATTCAATATCTCTTGGCACTATTTTTTTACCATTGGGATACCATTTTTTTCTAATAGGTAAAAGTCCAGCATAACGTCGACTAGAATAAGAATAAGAATAACTATTTGATTTTTCATGATATCTTTTATTTATTTTCCCAGATTGTTCTATCCCAAAAGATTTTAGGGTATTAGAAATATATTGTATATACTCCAAATATCTAGAACTATATTGAAAAGTTGCCGAACAAGAATTTATAGTTTGTATACTTCCATCTCCAAGTAATTCTCCATTTATCCATTCTTTTGCTCGAAAGGGTATGTCATAATGATTGCCTGTTTTCAGATGGATTGCTTCTGCATCAGAACGAATAGGAATATTAAATTTAGATAACCAATAACCTATACTCACATCAGATATATTACATAATTTACCGATTTGAGGCATAGATAATTTTTCTTTTATATATTTATTTTCTAACCAATCTTTATCTTTATATTTCTCCTGTCTATATATATTAAATTTATGTAACCATTTGCCTATAACAGATGAGCCTCTTCCAATCTGTTTGCCAATTTTTATTGTAGATAATCTCTCTTCAATATATTTTTGATATAACCAATCTCTATCTTGATATAATCTTTCCTCTGTCTCACTATGTAAAGGGATATCAAATTTATGTAACCAACAATATATAGTTTCACGTGTTACTTCACATAATCCAGCAATCTGAATCGAAGATAATTTCTCATTCAAGTATTTATTATATAGCCAACTTTTATTACAATATTGTTTATTTTTTTGATTATTTTTACCACGCAGAATTCCACTTTCTCTTCGAGAGCGAAGGGTTATACCAAATTTTTTTAGCCAATATTTTACAACCCCATCAGTTGTTTCATATTTATTGGCAATTCTACATATAGATAATCTTTCCTCTATATATTTTCGCTTTAGCCAGTCTTTATTTTGATATAATTTTTCTGTTTTCATATATATATTATACTATAAAACACCTTATTTATCAACGTTCCCACGATATTTTTATTTTTTCGATACTGCTTTTTTTAATCTTTCTGCTGCTTCTTTTACTTTCTCCTTAGTTGCTGCCTCAAAAGTCCCCTTGTTCTCCTTGCAGTGCGTTCTTGCCGCCAGTTCTGTATAGGCATCTATCGGATAGCGAAATGCCTGGGTCGTAGTTGTAGTTTTCCCCTTCAATCTTCCGATGATGATAGATAACTTTCCGCTCTCAATCGTTTTGAAGCTATCGGCCTGAAAAAGACCGGGGCTTTTGATTCTACAAGAATGAAAATTCGGATACGGCATCTGATTTACCTCCTGAATATTTATTTTAGATAAAACCCCCAGAATACCCTAAATTCAAACGTGGAGTGCCCCTCTTATTGCATCTTTACTTTCTTAATGTAATTGGTAGCCTATTATCCGCCTATTATTAAATATTTATTATAATTATAAAAAATTATATCTTTTTTCACAAAAATATAACTCACATATTGGGTCGGTAAATCTATCCCATATAATTCGTTTTTAATCGCTTCAAAATTTATTGATTTAAACCAATTCAGGATTTCGGCCATAGAATATGCTTCATCTATAATTTGAAGCCTCTTTGGACATTTTTCTTTCTTCCAGGACTGCAATCTGGCGTCGGGGATATTAAGATAGATAATTGTATTGTCATTAGAATACCTCTCTATATTATCTATCAAATATGGGATTCTCTCTCTCGGGATATGCTCCATTATATCAACTAAACATATTACATCAAAATCTTTTTTATCAAGGCTAAAATTTGTTATATCCTCTATCCGATATTCGATATTTTGATGATCAGAATTTCTCCTTGCGAATTGAATTAATTTAGGGGATATGTCAATCCCAATTACCTTTGCTCCTAGTCCAGCTATATATTTCGAGGTTATTCCTGTGCCACAACCTAAATCTAAAACATTCATTTCTTCTTTGATTATGCCCTTTAAATCCCTCTTTACTTTGATATGTCTTGGATTTTCCCGGATATGATCATATCTAAGATGGCCGAGGAAATTATCGTAGTAATTTTTGACTTCATTCGTAGTAATTTTTGACTTCATTTATATTTCCTTTATGATATTTCTTATTTTCTTTAATTGATTTTCCAGTGTCCAGCCTTTATTAATTATCCAGCTTCTATATAATTTAGAGTAATATTCCTGACTCATTATCATATCAGCCGCTTCCTCAACTGTATTAAAAACGTTAATATCGGGATATAATTGTTCATTTAATGCCCCTCTAAAATTGTGTATAACCGGTTTAATCCCCCTGGCCATAGCCTCCATTATTGCGTAAGAATGGCCTTCTTGAATACTCGTATGAAGTAGATAATTCTTATCTTTCCAGAATTCTTCCATGTCATCGATCCAGCCATGAAAAATCACATTATCTTGCAGGCCCATTTCTTTGATCATATATTCTAAATATATCTTATATCGTGAATCTTGATATGAACCTGCTATGTGAAGTTTGTATTCTGGATCAGCGGTCAGAATTCCATGATTGAATATCCCCTTAGATAATTTCTTTAATATCTGCAATGCCATTTGTGGATTCTTTTTGTAATTAATGAATCCTACCCAGGCTATATTATGCCCCGGTTCTCTTTCTTTAAATGGAATATTGTCTATATCTAATCCATTATAAACCACTTCTGTTTTTACTTTATTCTCAATATCCGGGATAAATTCCCTTAAAATTCCCCTGATATGGGGAGCTACAAAGATTAATCTATCTACCACAGGCCAATTGATTCGTTTAGGAAAATCCATAAATATTTCATAACTGTGGAGTCTGATTATAACTTTTTTGCCTTTGATCCCCTCGTAATTCGTTCCTATAATGGCCGATTGATTGCACCATTCCAGCCAGACAATATCGGCCCAATCGATTGAATTATATATATCCTGTTGGTTCCTGATTATAAACTTCCTAACAGTATAATCACATGACAGTCCTTCGATTATTTGGTCGATAAACTGGTCAAGTCCTGCCAGACAAATAAAACTTATCTTTTTCAATTATTCTCCTTTCTCAAAATAGAATTTTATCTCTTTTATATGTAGTCTTATATAATACTTTGCCTTTAAAAACAAAACCTAAAATCGTTGATCTTAATAATCTCCGTTCAAATTCTTTGCGGGTTATTTTTTCCTCATTAAATGAATATTCATAATTTTTTCTATCCCAGCCATCTGGATCAATAATTTTACACTCATATTCTTTGATCCATTCTGAACTAGCCTTTTTCATTTATTTCTCCTTTCATTTATCTAAAAATATCTCTGATAATATTTCATCAACTAATTTATCTAATTCGTATAAGGAAAATAATATCTGACATTGTCCATTCGGTCTCTTAACAATCCATTTCTTAAAAAGAAGGGTAATTTTATCTTTTATTAATTTTTTCTTCATTATGGCTCGAATTTTTCGCCACTGCTTTTAGCAATAATAAATCCCTGTTTTATGGCTTTAAGTTTTGCGGCCGCCTGAGACTCCTTATTGCCAGCGGTATATGTATAACATTTACCCGAACCATATTGCCAGCCAGGTTTGTTTTCTTTTGTACAGCGTTTTAATGGCATATTTTTCACCTTCTTTGTTTTTTTAATTTTCTTCTTTTCATAGGGCATAAAATCGATACCTGGGAATTCTTCAACGAGCTCTAAACTGCCATCGGGTTTTAGGAAAGGATTTTTATTTTTATCTTTTTTTATTTTAGTCATTATTTATTCAACCACCTTTTATATTTTATTCCAAACTTTTCGGCAAATGTCTTCATTGCTTCATGAGTATGCATTTGACTTGTTACTTTTGTTGCGTATTCTGTTATTTCTTCATAGCGCTCATTCGATATTCTACCATATAAGGATACCTCTTTTTTTATTATCTTATCTTTAGTTGAATTATACATTGTTTTATATTTATCTTGTAATATACTATTTTCTACTCTCAAAAGATCTTTTACTTCGGCCCCGGAATGTGGAAACTTCGTACTTTCTATTATTTTAGCGCTATATTCGTATTTAGTCCCTACTGCCCTTATTTCAGTTCCTCTTTTATATGCTCCTAACATATTAAGATCATCTCCAGAAAAACTGCTCCCGGAAGGATGATTATGTGTAAATAGCATATTATCGACATTCATTTGATTGAATTCTTCCGCTGTAAATTTTACATAATTCCTGGCACCAGATTTTTCAAGTACTATATTTCCTTTTGTGTCAACCGCGATACAATGTTCTATTTTTGCATCAGCGTATTTATTATTAAATTCTTTTATTCTCATTAATTGCATATTTGTTTTTGGGGCCCCGGGTATAGTTGCAACCGCTTGTGGTATGTTTTCTTTAAGTATAAGATCTTTTGTAAAATTGTCTTTAATCCAATATGGTATATTCTTATACCCCGCTATTGTTTTAGCATTTATATTTAACCAGTTCTGGGCATTCGCAGGTATTTTTGTAATATAATTAGACTGGTCGATTTGGCCAGTTTTCATAAACTTTAAAGAGTCCTTATCATTTAGCATAATTGAAGTTGTATAACATAAGCAACCAACGTGCCAGGTCATAAATATAAAACCTTTTGGATATATCCCGACTAGATCATCGCACATGTCGAGCTGGGGATGAGAAGCCGATAAATGAACCTCTATCCCGGTTACAAACGGTAACTGCTGCCTTCTTGTATAATCGCTCATGCGATAGGCCATGTTTATTTCATTTTTGGAAAGCCTTAATGCATTTTTATAAGAGCTTCTATAGATACCCGCTCCCGGATGATAACCTTTGGCCGCCTTACTTAAAACAAGTTTCCCTTCCTGTCTGACTCTTCTAAATAATCTATTCGGTTCATTCAAATATTGCTTAATATCTCCCGCAATTTCAGCCGCGCTTCTCCCAGTAGATATTCCCGAGGCAAGATAAAGTTCTAATTGATCCTTCGCTCCATTAGTTAGATTCCAGACCCGTTCACTCAGGTTCATTCCCGCTTCGGTCCGGTTAAGAAAAGTATCCAGCGCTGCCAAGTTTAATTGATTAAACGAAGGTGATACAAGATCTTTGTTTAGTTTTATTCCTTCGGCCCAGGTCCCCACCATTTTATTATTCTTAAGATTGGCCATATCCCAATGGCTGACAATCCCTTCTTGTATATTAGTCTGAATATCTTTATTGAGTTTATTTAAGATTATATCTATCCGTTTTTCCAGTCCTTTATTCATTTTATAGAAAGAGCCCTGGAATATTCTAGTCGGATTTTTCAATTCAAAAATAGCAGTTTTCATTGCTAAATCCCTGGACGCCTGGTTCAATACTGCTTCGATTTTTCTGTTGCGTATGATCATGTCCAGCATATTCCTGTTTTCGAATTGATCTTCAATGCTCATTTATTCACCCTATTTACTCTCTCTCCCACTTCTCGACCTCTTTTTTTGTTACCGTAAAGGAATTGTTTATTCCAAAGTCGCCAGATATCGATTATGGTGATAGTCATGGTTTTTCTTCAAGACGTTCTTTAAGTTTCCAACCATCTTCATAATCAGTAATTTCCCAACCGAAGTATATCGCATAAAAAGGATATTTCTTTGTTTTAAATTTCTTCGTTGATAGCTTTACAGTATAAGAACCTTTTATTTTGCCATTCAATAACATTTTTACTATTTTCTCGGTTTTATCCGCTTCTATCTCTCTTAATCTATCATCTTTTATAAATATTGTTTTCATATAATTTACTCCTAGAATATCCATCTAATAACGGTGATCAATCCTATAATCGCCAATATAAATTCTGATAGGAGTATAAAAATTAAGCATATACTCTTCCAGTCAAATTTATTTAAAAAATTCCACCACATGATAAACCCCCTAAAATATTTTAAATCTTCACTATTTTTCGAATTAATTCATCGCAAAAACATCTAAAATCGCCATAATTTATAGTACCCTCGGCATAATCATATTTTATAGTTACTTTGATTGAACCATCCTCTTGTAATTTAGCATTCTTTAGTTCAGCTATAATAAGTTTTATATTTTCTTTTGTCATATTTCACCTCCTTTCATACATAATGTCCCTCTCTCCAATAAATTTATATTTTCTTTATCGGCCATTATCATTACCTCAGGTGAAATTCCCTTCTTCCTTGCTGCCTTAATCAAAAATTTAATATCCTTGCTCAAACATTTACCTCCAGCCCCCCTATATCCATCAAATAATGGATCGAGATGCATTACATTAATATATTTGTCTAATTTAAAAGCCTCGAATAATTTATAATAATCTGCCCCGTATTCCTGGCATATATCGTATAGTTCATTCCCGAATACTACTTTTATGGTATACAGACTATTCAGGGCCACCTTTAATAATTCTGCTTCTATCGGTTTCATCATTATTATCTTATTTTTATTATCAACCACACGCTCGAATAGTCCTTTGAATATCTCGAATACTTCTCTTTTTCTGGTCCCTACAATTATTTTATCAGGGCAGATTTCATCTAAGAACGCTGTCCGTTCTCTTAAAAATTCTGGCAAGTAGACAAATTCTCTTTTATACCATTTTATAAAATTATCTATCGTTCCTGGAATTATAGTAGATCTTATAGCGATTATTCCTTTTCTATTTTTTAAATTTATATAACCTAATGCCGTCCTAATATCTTCGAATTCCATATCGGCCTTGGTGGGTACGCAAACAAACACAATTTCACATTTAGAAATATCATCAGTAAAGCCTTTGGCCGGATCATGTTTCTTGACAATATGCCCCAAATCCTCCAATAGTCCGCTGAGACTATTCCCGATAACTCCGCAACCCACTACAGCAAGATTCATTCTGTTATGCTTCATACGATTCACCTAATTTTGATAATTTTCCCCGTTCTTCTTCCAGTCTCTTGATATCTTCTTCTGAATCTTCTACTAGTGGATTTTGTCTTACTGCTTCCTTTTCGCTCATGATGACATCGCCCGCTCTTGCTGTTGAAAGTGCTTTTATAAGTTCCGACATATCCTGAGGTAGAATATTCCCGAATTTAATTGATATATCTAGCTCCTGTAAATTCTTTGCTTCATTTAAATTAGTTATAGATAATATTGCCTTTAATAAATTGATTCTCCTGGTCAATGATTCTCCGAATAGTTCTTCTTTGTCTTTCGCTTTTAAAATAGCATCCATGAAAATGAATTTGAGGGCTTCTCCTGAGGTTTTCGTAAGTCCTTTGACGTTATTAAAAGATAAATCGGGGGTTGAAGTTATAGAATATATAATATCTTTTAGAGTCTCGTATTCTAATTTTATTGCTTCCGGAGCGTTCTTCCAGGTTAAATATGTGGCGTCTCCATACTCGGTTTTGCCTTGTGGATCGGTTTCTCCAGTAAATTGCAACATCCTTCCTACTTCCCCTTTCTCTGGGGGGTTGGCCAGTTTACCCTTTATTTTTAATAGAGGTGCTCCAAAATAATCATTTGTATCGGCAAATTTAGAAATTAGCATTTCACTTCTATCAATTTCAGTTTGAACACTCGTCCATTCCGGCTCATCCTGTTCGTAATAAATTACTGGGATCTTCTTGAATAAATTGTCTTTTTCTTCTACTATCCAGTCAGTTTTTTTGATCCCATAGTAAAATTTTCCAGCGGTGTAAATATCGACATGTTCATAAGTTTTACCGTCAATATCTTCAAGTTTATACCGGCGGGTAAAGGCATCCATATCTCCGTTTTCGTTAAAATGAATATAAATATCATCGCCATTTTTCTTACATAGTAGGGACACTTTAATATATTTGTTATTTTCATTATCGATTATTGTATACCAGAGCTCGGCCACCTTTGTTTCTATAAATAATCTTCGCGCCAGCTTTTTATTGAAATAATCTAATTTGTCTTTTTTCCAGATATCATCTATTAGAGAAAAGGTCCCCTGGTATTTTTCCTCTTTATTCCCTAATATTAATTTCACTGGATCGCCGAATAAAAAAGATACGGCCATATTGACGATTTTCTTTTGATATTGGATGACTTCTTTTGCCTGGGTAATTATCTTCGATGTTGCACCCTTGCCGATAACTTTATCTTCCCGTTCTTTGATTGTATGTTCGCCGGTATATTGTTTCTCATATAACTCAACGTCTCTTTCCTTTGGGTCCTTACATAAGATCTCTGTTAATTTCTTAAAATCCTTGCCGTGCATTTTTAAAATATCTTCTATCTTCATGATATTCTCCTTTCCTTTATTTTTAAAATATTCCCAGTTCCTGGGCGTTATAAGGTTTTTCTTCTTCCTTCTCGAAAATCCTGTCATTAAGGGCATAACGAACCTGATCCATAAAATGATTATCCCGATCCACCGGTGTATTAATTACTTCTCCACTCTTATTTTTTTGCCAATGATATAATTGAAATTCGTTTATTGCATTCTGGCATTGCCTATCAATTATAATTTCGAATTGTCTCATGTATTGAATACCAAAATTGACACTTCCCGGACCTTTCCGGGCTGGCAAAGCTTCTATACCATAAGTCCTCAATTCTGCTATTGATTTAGGTTCAGAAGAATCGCACCTTATATATTCTTTTTTAATATCCGGTTTTAGTCTTGATGCTATAACATCATTAGTTAACCCAAGTTCATATAATAATTCCTGCAATATATATAATTTCTTCCCTTTTATGGCCTGCCTTCCTGCTGCAGTAGGATCATTTGCAAATCCAAAATCGAGCCCGTTATAGTAGATACCAAAGGTATTTTTAATTCCCGAAAGATCTTTGATCTTCCAATTGGTGAAAATCAAATCCCCTAAAATTCCCCAGTTCCCCAGGGTATAAACTTCTCTATAATAGGGATCTTGTTCGTTCTCTAATTCGTCTATATCATCTTGTTCTAAAAATCTTAAATTATCTTTGTAGGTTGTTTTTAAGATCGATAATTTATCATCATGGTATTCGGTTCCGCCTTCTACCCAATTCTTGAAATATTCCTTGAATATCCAGTGGGTCCGGAAAATAGGGTTGAAACATAGCGTCAATCGTTTTAAGACTTTAGATTTACCTCTTAATCTCTTATATAATTGTTTAACATCATCTCTTTTCGTCTCGGTTGCTTCTTCTATAAGGATATCGGTAATGACCCCTTTTTCCGGTATTATAGATTTGAGTTTTTCTGCATCGTCCAGCCCCCGGAAAAGGATCTGGTATCCGGTAACACATGTTATGGTCATTTCAGTTTTATTGATTCTGAATAATCTTTCCAGAGTAAATAATGAAATAACTTTTCTGATCTCATTGAATACAGATGTTCGCAGGGTGTTGGCCGTATTCCTAATTACAAGATAATTCCTACCACCTTCTAAAAGATCAATTACGCACCTTTGAGAAATAAATACCGATTTCCCAGCAGAACTGCCGCCGAAAAATATCTGCGTCCTGATAACATTTTCCAAATAAGGGATATAAACTTCATTAAAGACTTTTTTGGAAATCTGTACATTAACATTCATTCAGTAACCTTCACTTTTACATTTATGTCTCCGGGTATATCATATTCGAATTTATCTTTCCATCTATCTTTGGCCCTATTCTTTAACCAGAATATTTGGGCTGCTACATTACCTTTTAAAGCACTTGAAAATAGAGCATCCTCAACTGACTGAGTCCGGCTATCTATAATTGAATTTACTTTCTTATCAAATCTTTTTGATTTTTTTCGCCATTCCCATATAGTATTGCGTGATATATTGGCCGCCTTGCAAGCTTCGGTTATTGATACTGCTCCTTCAAGTGATTTAAGGAATGCTTCTATTTTTTGTTCTTTAATCTCTTTTGATATTTTTGACATTTACTTTCATCGCCCTTTTTGTCTGTTTCCTGTCCTTTTTGTCCTTTTAAAAACAAAAAAGCCAAATCAAATAAGCAATTTCTGCTTTTTTAATCTGGCTCTCTATAATTGGAGCTCTACGATATTTAATTGTTTAAAATCTAATCTTCCTTTTTAAAATAAAGTAGTCTGTAATACCTTTTTTTCTTCCGGCATTATTTTTACTCTGGGTTTCTTAAGTGTTAAATAGTCCTGATCAATATACCTATCATCCAATTTTATATTCATGTATTTATATAAATCTTTTTTAATATAGAAATTCGCTTTAAGGTCAATTAATCTTTGTGTTATTGTATTGCCGAATTCCCGCCAGTCTATTTGATATGGTAGTTGATAATGATTCATTTTGCCTACTTTGTATTGATCGATAAAAGGATAACTTAGTTCTAATAATTGGTATGTCGTTAATGGTTTAATAACAGGTTCAAAACTCACCCATGTTTTTATTCCCTCATTGTGTAATATTCCTAATACTTTTATCCTTTCCCTGGGTAGTGCTGCCCCCGGTTCATAATATAGGCTTTCTTTTTCGTCTAGTAGTGTTAGGGTAGCGCCTATCTTTATTCTTTTGAATTGTTTAAATAAATCCAGATCCCTTAATATTCTTTCCCCGCCTTTAGATAATATTGCGGTGGGTATATCATATTTTAATAATATTTTTAATATATCCCGGGTTGTTTTATATTCTGTATCGGCCTTACAGTAGGGATCACCCATAAAGCATAAAAGCACCTGTTCGGTTATTTCTTGTTTTTTTAACTGTTTCTCTAACTTTTTTAGAATATCTTCTTTCGGTTTTATTTCTTCATTGGTTACTTGTTTTATAAAAGGCATGGTTTTTACATAGCAGTATTTGCAATTATGATCACACCCGTTATAAATATTTAAGGAATAAGGGCTATATTCCCTCGCTTTTCCTTTTGGTATATAGATAATATCGGTCATATTTTAACCTTCCTTTTAATTATTATATCACGGAAAGTCTTATTTCACAATAGTTACAGATGGAATATACAAATATTTTTTATTGTTTTTATTGATTATTATTATTTTTTTAATACCATTTATTGCCAGATATTGCTTAAATTTCTCTATGCTATTTCTGTTAAATATTGTAGGGCATTTCTTGATCATCTTTCTTGTATAGCCTATTTTTTCTAACATTTTTACCGGCAAGCTGCCGAATATGCTTTGAATGAAAGTTATAAATAATATTCCTTTGTATTTTTTTCGGAATATTATTTCCAGTTGTCTAAAGGGTACTCCGTAGGCATCCAGGTCAATTATATCATATTTGTTTAAATTCATCCCTTTTAAATATTTTATGTTATCGCCTTTTAGTGTGCTTCCATAGGATATTCTATCAATCCCTATTACGTTTATATTTTTATTTGATTTTTTCTTTATTTCTTTCCATATCCTTGACCGGCCAGCAAAGCAATCGAGCACTTTTATGCTTTGTTTATCCGGTAAGTGATTCATTCTTAAATTGATTTTGCTGTTCAGATAGGAATTGTCTGTTTTAATTTGCCGTCTGTTCATATTCGCCCTTTCCGGTTATCTTATTTCTTATTATCTCTAATTCCTTATTTATTTCGTCATAATGATCTACGTCTACAGAAATTAGTATATGTACCCTTCTATATTCTCTTATATCTTCTTCTTTTTCTATATCTTCTGTAGTTTCGAACGTTGGATTTTCCAATTCCTCTTCGTTAAATCCCACATCTAATAATAATTCCTCATCGAAATTGGCCAGCATATCCCAATCCCAGCCGCCTAAATTTTTGTTTTCCCTTAAATTTGCTTCTCTAAATTCATCTTTAGTCAGTTTTCTGTTTGGGACCCTTACATCAATTTCTTCTTTACCCCGGCCTACTAGCTGTAATATCTTCATTCTTTGGTGTCCGGATATGATAGTATTATCGCTATTAATTACCGGGATAGACATAAGATTAAATCTTTTTAAACTTTCTTCCAGATCATTTTTTTGTTTTTCACTCATCGTTCTGGGGTTCTCTTTATAGGGAATTAAATCATTAATTATTCGCTGTTCGGTATGCCATTTTAATTTTTTCATATTTCTCCTTCTTTTGAAAATTCTTATTGTTTATTAAATTCCAATACGGCCTTGCTAAAATTTTTAATCATTCTTTTTATTTCTTCTTCGCTCATCATCAACATTTTTATAGCCCATATCATATCTTCAAAATCGGGTCTTTTCCGTTCTTTTCTATTAAACAATCTTATTTTCATTCCTTCACCTTGTTACTGATTTCGAGAAATCTCTGATGGTATAGTTCATCAGGGCAATTTAAAGGAATGATAGATGATGATATAAATTCCTTTCCACACCAAGGACATTTTATCTTTTCGCCTTTCCATATACTCCAAATCTGACCTTCACAATAAGGACATTTTGTATCTCCGAAATCAGTTTTTTCATTTCTTTTATTTTTCATTCCTTCAATCTCTTCACTTTTCTTAAATTTTGGGGAATAATCTTTAAACAAAGTTTAAATTTATAATTTTCTTTTCTAAGCGAAAAATGCTCTACAGATTTGTTCATTTCGTAAACCATTCTATTAAATACATCTTTTAATGTTATTTCAAATCGTTGATTTTCATAGATATATGAATACTCATGATTTAACATTAGACCCTCTTTATCATTTACATATTGTTTTTCGTCCATATTGTTATTCCTCCTTCAACCTTATAATTAATCTATCCGGATTTTCATAATCAATTATATTTATCGCTCCGCAACGGTTCTTCGGACATTTAATTTCTATTTTGGCAATCCCATCCCTGGTGCATTCTGGCAATAGAAAGCAAAGTTTTTTTCCACATCTTGCGCATCTTACTTCTATCCTTTTCATTTTATATTAACCTCCTTATTTAGTCAATTTATTCCCATCCAAGAATAAATCCTTCCTGGCTCTCTATTTCCTTATAGCTTTCTATATCCTCAAATTTAATACCTAAATCATCACATAAGAATTGAATCGATTCCCCATTCTTTACACTTCTCTCATAAGGATCAGGTATTATGAATACCAATTTTTTAAATTCCTCCGGATAATACTTCTTAAATCTTCTTAGTTTGATTTTATCCGTTCTTCTGAAATACCCTTTGACTTCAATCCAAGTACCAAAAGTCGGCAAATAGAAATCTGGTTTATAGAATCTCGTACCTCTCTTTATCCCTTTAAATTCAAATTCCTTTGGCTCATATTGCCAGGGCATTTTTATCCAAATGTAATATCGACATATATTGGCTTCCATTTTTGATCTGAAGAATTTTTTCAAGTCTTTTCTATATCCGCCTTTGGCTACTTCCATTTTTTATATTCCTCCCATTCACAGGATTTGAATATCCAGGGATTGTTTACCCACCTCATAAAATCTTTATATTTCCTGCTTTTTAATGAATTATTATAATTCATAACATATGGTTTAATTGATCCTCTTTCATCTTTAATATCTCTTAGTCTTTGTATTCTATAAAGATCTTCTTCAAATGTAGTATCGAAACCGGCTAGAATATATACGGTTATATTTCTGGGCCTGATCCCAGCCTTAATAACAAGTTCTAATCCTTTTATTATTTCGCTTTCGTCTTTAATATTATCCCAGGCAAATCTTACCATTCTTTTATGTTTTATACTGGCCAGTAGCTTGGCATTTTCTTTATTTATAAGCCGGGCATCCAGTCCCTGGTTAAAATCCATTATCCAGCCCTTATCAATGTATTTCTGTAATTTCTTGATATGAGAAGGTAAGGCCAAAAAATTGTTATCTAATAAAACTACTACATTAGATTTAGGATTTAGAAATTCCTCCACTTCCGCGTGCTCTTTGATCTTCCCTTCTTTCTCCGGTACTATACAAAATTTACAATTTCTTATGCAACCCCGGGTTGTAAATCCCAAAGAATAATCAAGGTTGTAAAGTGTATAATCCGGTCTGATATGCTCAATGTAATCAGGCAATAAGGTTAAATATTCAAAACCTGATCCACCACATACCATGTCTTCATTTATATAACCATCATTCCTATTGCTTTTTTGGAATATTTTAGAACAGTAAATTATATCATAAGAAGCATGCCACAAAGGTTGATAAAATTCCACTTTATGCCCTCTCCATTTATGGTATGCTGATATTTTCATTAAGGCTAAATTATGATATTTTGAATCAATATCAAATAAACCGATCTTCATGTCAATATACACGACTAATGAGAACATTTCTAATATAACCCTTTAGTTCATCTAATGAGGTATTATCCATAAGAATTTTAAGTAAATTACTTCTATAATAATTACTTCGCCCCTTATAAAGATTTTTCATTTTTAGTATATTCATAATATCGCTTCTCCAAAGTTTCTTTGAAAGCCAGTGTATATTTATAGACTTATTTAATTCTGGACTTCTTTTTTCGGTTAAGGAAATTGTCCCATCTATATTTTTGGCTACCATAATCCCCCAGAAATCAGGGACTATTCTATTAACTTTCATATATTTTGTTTCACCAATAACGATTGTGATTTTATCGAATACATAATCATAAATTTGCATTTGTATCGGCAATCTTCTCAATGTGTCTCTATCGCTCTTAATTTCAAAACCACAAAAATATTTTTTGTCTATTACTGCTATATCAATCACCGCACCGTGAAGATCTAATTCATTTATAATTTTTATATTGTTTTTATCTGACCTTATATCTTTGAGCAACTTATCCCTTATTTCTCTATCTGAAGTACAGATTGAACTTCACCACCTTTCTTAGATTCTCCCTGACATTTTTAATACAAACAAAACTCCCATAATTACTACCATTCCAAAAAGACCCCACCAAATCCAATTATTATTTTCTTTTACTTTTTTAACCGGATTGCTAAATCCTTTAATATTTTCATAGCCTACTTTAAATTTCATTTAATCACCTTCTTTTTAGCCTAATATTTTCTTTCTTATATCTTGCTCAATTTTCTTTTGCTTCTTTTCCTCTTGTGATCTATTTATCAAATTTTGAGATAGGTGAGAAGGATTTGTTCCTTTGTGTGTTTTAGATTCATAGTTTTGCTGCTTTTTAATTTTTTTAGTTCTTCTTCTATTCTTGAGCCATTTTTTCTTTTTTAGAGAGCTTAATTTGTTCATTCAATCACGCTCCCCTTTTGTCTAGCCAGTACTTCCTTCTCTCGGTGGCATCTATTACAAAGCAGTTCAAATCCTTCTGGATATTTCAATACATCTTTCAAAAAATGTCTGCTTTCTTTCATGGTGCTATCAAAGTGATGAAATTCTAAACATTCCTTAGACTTACTATACCCACATACTCGACATCTACCTCCAAATTGAAAGATTAATCTTTTTCTTAGTTCACGCTCTTTTTGCCTTTGTACTTTCTTACCGCAGGAGCCGCATATCTTTGAGTATCTTTCCCAACCCACATTTTTGAGTTCTCTACCACAAATTAAACATTTGCGGTTTTTCTTTAAATCAACGTTAACGCAAGTATGAGAACCGTCTGCTTTTAGGAATCTACCACACAATGAACACCTATGTTTTATAGTCCCTTCTTCTGGATTTATCCTTCTTCCCTTATAAATCTTCATTTAATTAATCTCCTTTCTTTTTTAATTTTGGATCATTGAAGATAATTTTAATATTAATCACTCCACCGGTTTCATTAATTTCATGATATTCTAATAGATCCCCTTTATCTTTTTTAATTGCTTCTAATCTCTTTTTAAAATCTTCTAAAACTGGGATGAGATAATATATTACAAAATCCTGTAATCTTAAACTTTTAAAGTCTTTTTCATTTTCTGCTAATTCTTTTAATTCTTCTAAATTTTTATTCATTTGACCACCCCGATTTTCTTAATATATTCTGGACCAAAAAATTATCATGTGCGGTCTCAACCACTTTGTAATATTTTATATATTTATTGTTTATCCTGGTATTCTCCTTTCTTTTGGCCAGTAATTCTGGACTTAATGTTTTCTCAAAAGCAATAAGTTTCTCCTCCTTCTCTGTTTTTTGATCCTTCAGAGGTTTAAAATATCTCCTCTTAAAGTCTCTCTTTTTGCCCCACTTTCTTAATAAACTGTATATGGTAGTAAAAGATACTCCATATTCCCAGGCAATTTCTGTTATCCGTATGTCCTGTTTATCCTTCTGGATTATTGCCTCCCGGTTGTCCATTAACATTTTGTGTACTTTCGTTTTATCCACCATCCTTCATACCTCCCAATTATATTTTTATAAGGCCCCCCGGTTAGGTGTTTGAGCCAGGAACCAAAGTTCGGGTTTTTGGAAACTCCTAATTCCACCTTGCAGAAGGGCCTTATTTAAATTTACTTGTTCTTTAATTTCTCCCCTTTTTCTCCAATCTCCTGTCCTTCCCGGTTAATTTTACTATCTTACACATTCCCCCAATCCTCGAACTTATTCTTGTATCTATCTGCTCATCTATTTGCTGTAGTGAAAAATTAGACGTTATTAAAGTATGAAGCATCTCTTGCTCCCGGTAATTTATAATATAATAGGTTATTTGCTGAACGAATGCGGTTATCTTTTCCGCTCCGATATCATCAATAGCAAGGGTCCCGGGGAAAGAAGCTGTTTCCTCTGCTATATCAAATGGTGTTACCTCATTGTCTTTCCTAAATAAACTTTGTAATTCCATTATAAAACCCGGATAGCTGATCCATTTAACTTCTCTTTCTCTAGCTTTCAATATTTCTTTTGCAATGCCAGCCATTAAAATTGTTTTGCCTACTCCAGCCGTTCCTGTAATAAACATAGACTGCTCAATGCCCTGTTTTACTATGCCTGGCTTGTCACATTCTATATCTCTAAATTTAATCGGTATAATTATGAGTCGTTTCCGGTATTCTCTATCTTTATAAATTATTTTGCATTTATCAGAACAAAAATATTTTCGAGGCCTATCCCATCTCTCTTTTGGAGTATCTTCAAATTCAAATTCCTTGCCACATATTGCGCAAGTATCTTTATACTTCGTAGGTTTCTTCCAGGTGCTTATATTTATCTTCTCCTGGTCTTTTAGATTGTTTAATATTTCGGTCACTTTTTCCATCATAATCTCCTTTCAAAGGAAAAACCCCTTGCCAGCTATTCATAATACTTTGGTTTAAAATGGCAATTTGGTTATCCTCATCATTATCTAATTTATTTAATTTATCTAATAGTAATTCTTCTGCTCTTTCGGTCATTGGCTTTTTGATTTTACTTCTCATGGCTTTAAAATCTTTCCAGGCCTTTTTAAAATTATCACCCTTTCTTTTAATAGTTTCTTTAAGAGTTTCTTTAAGAGTTTCTTTAGAGGTCGGCAAAGACTTATCTCCCTTGGGTTTCCTGAATATTTCGTTATCATTTTTGCTAATTCTGTTATCATTTTTGATAACTCCGTTATCATTTTCGATAACAGTCGTTATCATTTTTGATAACGGATTTTTGTTATCATTTTTGATAACAATCTTCTGAATCGGTTGTAACCATTGATCATAGTCCTTTTGGAAGCCCCACCTGTTTTTGTTATCAAATTTGATAACGATTTTTCTTAAATAAAGTCCTTTTAATGCTCTCGAAATATTATATTTATTAATTCCCGTTAGTTTTACCCATTCCTTAGAAGAAATTACAGCACTTTTCAATTTGAGGGATTGCCCTTTTTTATCCCTTATTATTTTGCCTTTTTCATCTTTTTTTACCCATCCCCAGGTCTTTCTCCATAATGCCCATATGACCCTACTCTCATAGCCGGATAATTGTGTCTTTGCCAACGCCTCTGCTAATTCATTCGCTATATCAACGTGACCATCTTCCCTCTGAGGATTAGCCATAATAGTTTAGCCCTCTCTTAAATCTTCTTCTAAAACATAATTAGTCTGCCCCATACCGTAGGCAACTAAATAAGCAAAACCATATTCTTGTCTTGCTATATCTACCCAGTCTGTTCCATCTTCAAAACCGTCCCCACTATTGGTTTCTACTTTAAAATAAGTTTTAAATGTTAATTTTCTTTTGCCCATTACATAGCCAATTCTTTCGTTATTTAACCTAACAAATTCTCTCCTTACTAATTCTTTTTCTTCTATTTCGTATGTTTCGGGATTTTCTTTAAAATCGTCAGGTGTCCAATATTGCATATCTATCTCTATCTTTTTCGATATTCTTTTATACCTGACTTTCTGGCCTAATCTAAATTTCATAAATTTAAATTACCTCCAATTAATTAAATTTTAAACTTAATTCCCTTTTAAGATTTTTTACATCATCCATCGTCATTCCGTATTTTTTAAATTCTATTTCAATTTCTTTTTCTGTCATTAAATCGCAATTACGATTTGCTGTATTTGCTAAACTCCTTTGTAATATTTCATCTCGCATATCTACATATCCAATATCAAGTTTTAATTTGGGATAAGTCTTGCTTCCTTCTATACAAAAAATTTCGCCGGCTTCAATATTAATTATTTTCATTTTTATATTTCCTCCTTTCTTTGTTTGTCCTTAATTTAGAATGGTTTATCATCTAATTCTTCTAATAATTCCGGTTTCGTTATTGTTAGACATGTTATATATTTATGTGTCCTTTTTGCCCAATTAAATACTTCTCCTAATGTTGTATTTTCGTCACAATGAAACATCTTTATTGTTACATCAAATTCATCAGGTGATATTTGTACTGAATCCTTAAATGACGCTATATATTCAGTCATCTTTTCTCCTTTCTAATATATTCTTTATAGAAAACCCGATATTTTCTATAGTGTTTCTATATAAAAATTATAGAACTTTTAATATATTGCCAATGATGGTTGGAATGGATTTAATACCTTATTATATTTCTTACGGTTTCTATCTATGAAAAGTGGTCTTAGATTATTCAAGCCCCAGCATTTTATAAAATTAGGATCTTCGATAGCAATATAATGAAAGGCTGTTTTTGGTATTGTATGGTCAACCTCCCAATAGTTTCCATAATTATCCCAATTCATTTCTGGCGTAAATTGTTTTTCTAAATGTTTTTTTAGATCTTTCGCAGAATAATTTACAAGTGAAATTAATCTTTTTCCATTCCTTCTTCCCTTTAATACCCACCAAAATATATTCCCCATATTCCTATCAATTCTGAATTTTGGGTCTATTTTACGTCTGTTCTTTTGATATTCTTTCATATATTCGGGATTAGATTCTTTCCATAATTTTATTTTTTCCGGATTATTTAACTGCCATTGTCTTGAAGCGTTTATTATTTTTTCACGATTATTTTTATAATACTTTTTCTGACTTTTTTTAATATTTTCAGGGTGATCCTTAAACCATTTTTTCATATATTCTTTAGTTTCTTCTTTATTCATTTGAGTCTCCTCACCTCCGGAAATTCCTTTATCTCTACTGGATAAATATTCTTTAAGCTATCCTTTAGGTAAACTGGGATATTTTTATATCTGCAATAGCCAACTATATCTTCAACCCATTCTTTTTTTGGTATGATCTTCCCTTTTCTATTTCCGGTTTCCGCCCCGATTATCACCCAATCAAAATAATTTAGAATACTCAAAAATACTATTTTATTAAGAAGTGGTTCAAAAGATATAAATTCGATATTATTAGAATGCCTATAAGCATTTTGTAAAAAAGTTACGCCATTCAAATCAATATCTTTTGTTACTGTTATTCCCAACCAACAATTATTTGGAAACTCATATCGTAAATAAATATCAGGGAATTTTGTTAAAAATTGGAATGTATGTTGAGGATATAATTTAATCCTATCTAATACCATTGACATCCATTTTTCTTCCCAATGATTTATCTCGCTCATAGATCCCACGAATATCCGCTGAAGTGATTCCGGTAATTTTTTATGATACTGCCTATACAAAAAAGTAGGAATAAACTTCTTCAAATCATTGCTTAAACCTTCTACTGCCCTATCTGTCTTATCGTCGCTTGGAGTGGAATAGGAGTGTGGATCATATTCTGCCATTGCCATCCTTCCAGCAAATCTTTTTGCTATTTTTCTTGCATAACAATACTCACAATGATTATTACAACCCCAAACCGGATTCCAGGTTTCTGAACACCAGCCTATCTTATTCATATTTTCTTCCTCCAATTCCAATGCTTCCCACGTTGATTATGACCACTTACAAAAGAACGTGGTCTATCTCTCAGATCATATTTTTTAAATGATCTACCACATCCACACGCACAAAAAATTAAGGGATTATCTATACCAAGTGGCTTTAATTCTGGATTTTTTTGTCTATGAATTCTAATATGCTTATGTCTTGATACTACTTGAAGATTTTCAATTCTATTATCTCTGACATTACCATTCTTATGATGAACAAGTTCATTAGAGGATAATTCTCTTCCTAAGTATTCTTCCATAATTCTCCTATGCTCCATCGTATTATTATAGGAATGAATATAAGTATTTTCTTTTCCCGTTCTCAATTCGAGTCTTATTTTATTTTTCATGTTTTACTTTTCTTCTTCTTAAATATTCCAATAGCTTTAAAAGTTTAATATCGTTCTCTTTAACAAATTCTCTTAATTCTTTTAAATTTCTGTGGAATATACTTTTTCTCGCCAAACCTTTTTTTATATTTTTCCTTTGATATACACCACTCGTCATTTTTTATCTCCAGGTATTTTAATTTTTAAAATGTACTTCCTGCTATTCTATAACCAGATAATTTATCGTTTGTTTTTTCTAATTCGCCATCAACGATATCCTGAAAATGTGCTGCAATATTAAATATTTTATAGGCAGGCCACTTAAATCTTCTATAAAGTTTGCCATCATTTTTTGTTATTTTTACTAAAGCATTACTTTGAATACCATTAGGTTTTTCTTTTAAATACCAAGCCCTTACTCGAAATCCCCTATCTTTTATATCAAAAATAGGTTTGTGTTTTTTGTTATTCATTTATTTCTTACCCCCAATTATTTTTTCAATTACTTTTTTCTTTATTTTTTCCAGTAAAGTTAAAGCGCATTTTCGGTGATAAAGTCTACGTTCATACATAACCATATCGTCTATACTAAGGATCTTCTTTTTACACTTAAAACATACCCAGGCAACCCCTTCTTGCAATCTGTATTTTTTCATATATTTGCCCCTTAAAAATTAAAATCAGAGTTCGGTTTAACTCTAAATTTATCCACATATCTAATTTGCTTTTTATCATCATGTCTCTTCCAATAACGATCTCCAAAGACTAATATTTTTAATCTATTGCCGGACATTTCTTTAAGTATGATACAATCCATCCAATAATCTATTCCGCTTCTGCATAGGCCTTGCCTACAACTTAATTTATGGGTTGAGTCTTTTTTTTGAATGTTTGCATATTTTGAGTTCATTTTTTTTCCTCCGGTAAACTTGAATAACACTTTTCGCAAATTATTTTATTCTTTCCTTTTTTAGTAATACAGGCCACCGGACTATCTCCATCCATAAATTTACCGCCACAAATAAAGCATTTTCTTTTGCTCCAAATAAGTCTTGTTAAATCGGTTTTCATTGAGCATTTTACTTTTACAAAATGCGTAACCTCAATTTTGGAGTTTATCAATTTCTTTTTATATTCTTTGCCTATTATTTCCATTATTCCCCTCCTAATAAATAAACTTTTGTTAGTTTTCGACCCCATTCTTTAGCCTCTTCCAAAGTGGAAAAACACAGATCAATTTTCCAGCCTTTAATTGCCGAGCCCCGGTCATTACATTTACCCAGGCCATAACCTTCAATCCATACCCTTTGACCCATGCGTAGAGGACCGTTCTTATCGTCTATAGCAATCGATCCCCTACCAGCCACGTCGCCTATGGCAGTAAAGCCATCATCAAAGGGATAGGTACATTCAGACCCCGGGTAGTATCCGGTGGCTTCCAGGATAAAATATTTAGGCTCTTCTCCATTTCCCTGTTTTGGTATAACCATGTAAATTAGTAAGATTAATATTATAATTTCAATTAGAATTATTATTTTTTTCATAATTTACCTCATATAAAATATAATATAATAGCAGGGGGAACAGCCTTGATTGCACTCCCATTTTCTGCTCCCCCGGGCCTGGGTTGTTAGTCATAGCTAACTTCCTTTTACTCGGCCGTTTTAATCCGGGATATCCCCGTCGCTGATTTCTTCATCTGGGAAAGGTTTGTCCTCATTAATTATTTCAAGTGGCTTTTGTTTATTCGGGATATCCTCGTCAGCAGTTTCCTGTTCTTCTTCACTTTTTGCCATATCTATTATTTTTTCTATTGCTTCCGGATCATCAAGTAAAGTTCGTTTCAGTTCCTCAATTGGGCTTCCCGGTTCTTTTACGTCAGCTTTACAGGCAAACCAGGCGATCTCTTTCCAGGTATCTAAACCCACCTCTTTAAAACTTTCAAACATCTTATCTAATTTTTCTTTGTCATCTTCGGTAGGTGGCTCCAGGGCTTTCATGAGTTGGTTATATTTATCTTTGTTAGAAGTTAAAACCTTTCGGGCCAGATGTTCGCTAAGCATGGTTTTAAATATTCCCATATCTACGGCAAATTTAACCAGCTTATCAAAGTTATCAATCCCGGCTTTTTGGGCCTGTTTCGATATAGCCAGTAAGATTTTAGTTTCTTCTTTAACTTTTTCTTTATAGGTTTCTTTCGATTCCTGGTAAGCTTTAAGCTTGCCCTTTCCTTCTTCCTGATCTTTTTTTACTTGGGCTTCCTGGGTCCCTGGTTCATTAATCTCTTTTTTTAGATTCTTTTCTTTTGGTTTTTCTTCTGCCTTTTTTTGTTTTTCCTGATTCTTGGTCTCTTTCTCTTCTTTCTCTACTGCTATACACTTTTTAGCCTCTTCTTCGGTTTCTGGTCCTACAATAACCGCCCCATTTTTTTTGCTATCTAATTTCGGGTTGATATCTTCTTCTCTTTCCGGTATTTGATATATTCTTTTTTGACCTATGAATAATGTTTGACCTTCTCTAATCTTTTTTATTTCCGGTATAGGTAGATCCAATTCACAGGTCAGGGGCCAATGTTTATCTTTTCTACCCTCATGCTGGGTCTCTTTTTGCATCCGCCTTAACTTAAAGGGGAGCATGGTTATACTATTGTATTCGTTAGTTATAGGATCTTTGAGTAGTTCTAAAGCTAAATAGATCCCGCTCTGGACATCTACCATAGTATTCCAGGAGCCGGAATCGATAACATAAATGCCCCCCATTGAGATATCGGGTATAAAAAAGAAGAGGCTGGCTCTTTTACTACAACCGTCCTTTTGGCCAAACTTATCACAGGGGCATTCTACCTCTTCAAAAATCCCTTTTTCATTAGCCTTCATGGCAGTTTCGCCGTCACCCACACATTTAAGACCCCTTGAGCTACCATAATATTTATAGGCCTGAGGAAATAAACCGCCCACGTCCGGTAAACCGTTTTCGTCTAGTCCGGATAAAGGGAAGGCAATATTTAATTCAATGGGTTCATCTCCAAACATTGCTTTAACTTCTTTAGGGCACACAAAATAAGATACATCTTTGGGATGGAATTCCAATTCTCCAAATTTATCCCGCCGCTGTACGAGATCCCCGTTCTGATCCTTTTTATATTTTCCATCCTTACCTTTTTCCAAAGTAGGAACCTGAATCCCCAACCGGATTTTTCCTTTCCAGGTCAACCTCCGGATACTGCTTATCGGATGGTCTCCCCGTATCTTAGTAAACCTCTTAAAAAAACTTGTACCACCGTTCATTTAAATAACCTCCTTAATTAATTTTATTTTTTGCCTTATTTATTGATATGCCTTCTTAATTCTTTGTTGTCAAGACTGTAAAGTTTCACCACAAAATCTAATCTTTTATCCTCCTCTAACCCATTCACTTGACCCTCTAATTTCCTAATTCTGTTCTTTAGCTTTTTTGCTGTGATTTTCTTCATGCTCAAATTACCCCCTTAATATTATTTTTCACGTTAAAATGGTGCATCTTCATTTTCTCGTTTTACCTCGCCCTCTTCAATATAAAAGCCAATCGTCCCAGTGTCGTCTACTTCTTCGGCCCAGATCTGATAGTCAAATTCTTTTGCCATTTGGCGAACTACTTCTTTACTTCTGTTATCTAATAAGGTCCAATCTGAAATCCTTAAAACTTTTAATTTCGGATTCAAGGCCATTCCTATTTTTATACAAATCTTTAACTGCTCGGAGTATGATATTTGGGAATATGGAGTGCCATCATAGGCGATTTCAGTTTCAGTTAGACTTAGTTTCTGGTCTGGGATCTTATGCCAATTCTCTTTTAGGCCATCTTCCATTATCTTGATTTGCTCATTTATTTCCTGTGTAAAATCAGCATATTCATTTTTGGCCTTATTTTCTTTCCTATCGGCTATTCTATTGCGGTCCCGGGCTCTTATCTGTTCGTTTATTGCCTGCGATTCAGATAATTTTTCTCTTAGGGAATCGATGGGAATTTTTTTGTTTTCCTGTAAATAATTTTCGCAATTATTAACAAGAGTTTTTAACCTTTCTATTTCTTTTAGTGATTGCTCTTTGTTTCTAGTTGCTTCATCAATTTTGGTATTAACCATCATTGCTGCTTGCAATTCATTATTAATATCATCTACAGAAATTAATTCTTCCGGCAGATCTTCAAGCGTTATCTCTTCCCTGTTCCCAGATAGTAATTTTACTTCCCGGCCTTTTCCTAATCTTTGATCATATAAGAAGGCAATTTTTTTCTCTATCTCGGTAACATCAAACTCAGTTAGATCAATAAGCACCTTCCTTTGTTCTTTCCCGCTCATCTGCGAAAACAACCGCGGATCAAAACTCAAATAACCAATGAAGTCATCTAATAACTTTTGTGGGGGGTCGTGTTTTTTCCCTACTCCGTTGGTTACTTTTAGTTTTGTTTCTCCGTTCGCTTTCCATACCCTATTTACAACAAACAGCACTTCCGGTATTTTCCCCGCTGCAAGTTCTTCAGGCGATAAATCTTCACATAAAGTTACCTCGCCCTCTGCCTCTTTTTCGCCTTTTCTAATAGGCATGGGAGTTTCTTTCGCCCCAGCTTTCCAACACAATACATACCAGATAGAATCTAACGCCGAAGTTTTCCCCGCTCCATTTTTACCGGATATAATCACCATGTCATCCTTTGGTGTTATATCTATTGCCTTTATCCCTTTTATATTTTTGCTTTTCAAATTAATGATTTTCATTTCTTACCTCCTTAATTTTTTATTTTCCAAAATTAACCAAAGGTGTCATCCTGGCACTTTTGACAAAGCCCCGAAATCCCATATTCTTTAATGGATAATTGATCTTTAAAATCTTCCATTTCTATCTTTGCGCCACAAGTAACACAGACTCCCTTTTCTTTAGCTTCTGTCGGTGATCTTCCAAAGGCTTTTTTGGCAAAAACATCAAGAAAACTTTGTATCTCTTTGCTTCTTTCCACCTTCATTTACCTCCTTAAAATTATTTTTCTACCATTTATACCGGACATTAAAATACTTTTTCATCCCTCCTTTACTGATAGTCATTTGCTCTTTTTCTTTCTTGCCTTTATAGATATTCAAAGCGATCATAAATATTAACCAGACAAAAACAATGTAAACAAAAGTCATAGAATCACCACCTTATTTATTGTTGATCCGGATTTTTACTTCGTATAGAAGTCTGTTAGTATAAAATTCAGATTTGGTTACAAAACGCACTACATTTGAACCTTCCTTTATCTCTTTTATCATTTCATCCAAAAGATTTTTAAAAACTATCCTTAATTGTTTTAATTTTTCTTCTTTCAATTTTTCACCCCCCTTTTTATCAAGCCTCCGTTTAGGTCCTTATAGCTAATAAGCAAAGTCCCCGGGGTTGGCGGGTGAGAAATCATTAGCTCAACCTTGCGGAGGCTTGATTCTTTTCTAAATAAAAAAAGCCAAATAAAAAAGCCCGGATACATACAGGCAAGCGTCAAACCTGTATCTTTTATCCGAGTTAATTATTTGGCTATATTCTATTTTAAATTTATTTTACTTACATCTGGTAAGCATATGATATATTATAGGACGTTGTTAAATCTCTAAAAAAATGTTACCCGGATACCCTCCACTTATTCAATTGTGGTAATCTAAGGGCATTTGAGTATCATAACGCTTTTTCCCCTTTTTCATTTTAATTTAATTATTATATTATCTATAATTGCCCTGGTATTCTCGCTTTGTGGTGCAGTCTTACCTTGTTGGTATCTGTTATATGTGCCGTAACTCACTCCGAGAAAATGAGCCATTGCGGTGGGACTTATATCATGTTTTTGAGCTAGAGTAACCAGTTTTTTTATTCTCTCATCTTTTATTTTTGAAATATCTATTTCAATTCTTTTTCCCATATTTACTCTCCATAAGAATAATACCATATGTAAGAATAAATTGCAAATATTTTTTGAAAATTATTAAATTAGTTATTATAATTTAATGCATCCCTAAGATT